>OMLO01000715.1_pt1 | contig 23187 bp, 16 predicted proteins | sample 1674811 | NCBI WGS metagenome assembly OMLO01 (sample SAMN06265003, study PRJEB25207) | coral metagenome | isolation source: Coral host | place: Mexico:La Bocana,Puerto Morelos, Mexico | collected 2008-11-13 | reverse complement strand
TTTTTTTTTTTCCGAAAAAATTTTTGTTTTTTTTTTCCCGAAAAAACCCCCTTTCAACCCCCCCCCCCCCCCGGTTATAGGCTATCTATACATCCAGTTATAAGTCCCCCTCTTGCTTTTCTTCTTTTGAATTTGTTTTATTACGATATTCGGGCTTTATTTATAAGCCCCCTGGGATATAAGACCTTCCAATTATAAGCCCACCTAAAAGCCCTTAGCGTCAGTTTTTGGTTTGCGGGACGCTGAAACCCTGCGTTTCTTTGTTTTTTTTTCCAACGATTCCCACAATCCCTTTCGAACATTTGGTGATTAGATTTGGAGCATCATTTGAACTCATGCTCTTCCAGTGGCGCGGCGTCTCTCAGGTTAGGCAAAGGCTTGTCAAATCCATCTTTACCACACAGGAAATAAGTCACAATCGTCCCTTTCCCCTGAAAAGAATAACGAATGTGTTTACTGGACATCTTTATCCAGCAAAGCCAGGGGCTAATCTCGTTCCCAGTCGTTTCTTTCCCGAAAAGTAGTGAAGATCTGGGGGCAAGATTACTTCAAGGCGGGGTTGCTGAGCTAATCCACATTTGTTCCGCTGGTAAGGGGCTTGAACTTTTCGGATAATATAGTTCAAGAAATCACTCCAGATTACTCCAAGTCCAGGAATTTAGAAAGGATATCAGGGGGTTTGGTCTTAAAGAAAAAGTTTTATAGGAATTTAAAATCGCAAAAACGGTTTTCGTCGATCAACAGCCTTGAGAGTTATAGCTGTGTTCGACTGGAGGTCCTTGACAATGTTTTATGAAGTCAACCATTAAGGAAACACAGGTCAGTACGCGATGAATTTCTTATTTGTAGTTTTTCTTGTGCATTTTCATGCGAGTTGATTCGTCAACAATGTTCTTGTTTTTTTGGTTTCCATGCATGACTTGCAGTTCTTCTGTCACTTAGGTAAAATGGTAACCTGTACTGTTTTTCTGATAAAAAGGTTAAATCTACTGCACGAGATAATATTTAAGCTTTATGTTTCTAAACTGTTGATGTTGAAATTACCATGTCATGCATGTTGATTAATTGATTTTTATATATAACTGGCTGATGAAAACTTGAGGAAAATTTTGATTTTCTACCTTAAGTGTGACTGGTCCTCTTTCTTCTAAGTAGAATCCTCCAAGTGTGTCTAGTACAGCTTTACATTCTGGACTCACATGGATTCGAAGTGCTGTGGAGTGATAGCAAGTTCTGTGAAACAAGCTTACAATAACTGCAGCTGACTTGGTAAGTGCATGATTAAGGAGATTTTGCAGCAGCTGTAAAGCTGTTAGGCTTGGCTGTGAGTGAAAATGCAGGCTGCTAATATTATGGTAAGGGTATGGATTGCAGAAAAAAAGATTTTTTTCTGACACCATGCTCATTAAAGTACTCAATTTAATTTACTGCAATCTTTCGCCTCACTTCAATAGGATATCTAAGTTTAAAAAAATATTTACAACGTTAAAAGTTAAAATTGTAGAAAACAATGTCTGCAGATGAGAGATATCGCATAACATCCTGTACATGTAACTCTATGTGAGTTGGGCGTCAACCTCGCAGTGTAGAAACACCTCTGTACATTTTAACGAAAGTATCCTCAGTTGTGTTTTCCCTGTTTCCTCATCTTCTTCATCTAGCTTAATGTCAGTTCAATTTTTAGTGCTAAGCGAAGGCTTCTGCCTGTGGTTGACAGACATATTGGAATTAGTCCCCTGTTCTGCCACATAATTGGTAGTTGTACCAGGCTCTGTGCACATGTTTTTGGTTGCATTGGCGACCAGTGAATTGCAAGTTCTCCTATTATTATTAGTTTTCTGCCATGATTAGACAATAATCACCAGACCCAAGTTTACTGGCCTCCTGCTAATTATGTACTCAGTTCCAGTTCATCTTTCCTAAATGTTAAACTACACATAAACATACCAGAGTTGCAGGATTATGTTGTGGTTGTAAAGGGAGAATCATGAATAAATGTAGCATAACAGCAGTAGAGTACTGATGCAGACTTAATATTTTACCCAAAGCAGTGTGATATTGCTTTGTTTTGGAATAGTCTTACATCATGCTTTCAAAATTTAGTGGTGGCAGGCCAGGTTTTTTGAGTGTATTATACACACCTCAACCCTGCTTGCACTGCCTTTCACAGGCCCCCAAAAACTAAAAAAATATTTGATCTAAGTAGGCCTGTGTTTTTTCAGATATATCATTGTGAGAACAAAATTTGCCTGGTGGTGTGATTGGACAAAAAAACATCTAAATTAGCCATAGCTAGTTTCTAGGAAGCTCCTTTATAGAAAGTTGAATAGAAATTCAAATTAAGAGTACTCTTGAGCCATGATGTGAGCCAACATTAATTAATATAAATTGATAACAGTTGATTAATATGGCAAGTCTATTTGGTTTTACAAAATATTGATATGTGTCTTACATGACTCAATATTTAATTTCAAACTTTAACCACAAGTTGAACTGAGGCTGACAATGGTACACAGGCACTCTTGGAATCAGCGAGTCATTGCGTTAAGGGAGTCGCACAGAGTTGGCCACTGTCGTTGCATAACTAAATACTGAAGTAATGTAATAATAACTGAATATTGACAGTCTATTCATTTGTGCACTCACCCAGGCCACTAGATTCCATTCTTGAAGCATAGTTTACAGTGTCTCCAAACAAACAGTATCGGGGCATTTTGAGTCCTACAACTCCAGCCACACATGGTCCTAAATTTATTTCATTCATCAGTAATGATAACCATTAATTTCTGGACACTGGCCCTAGCTAGAGACCATAGACTCTCCAAGCTGAATTATTCTATGTTACATGTAGTTAAAATTTATTTCCTTGTATCGTAAACAAGATAAACAAGAAATCTTGTAATCACTCAGTCTGTCATGAGTGTGTTGTGGTGTCCACTGTAACATTCTAGGTCTTGCCATACTTCATTTTATTACTATATTTATTCACCAATTCACTGGAAAAAACCGTGGAATATTCTCCTCCACCTAAAAACAAGCCGATGTATGACATAACTTGCCTACTCTTCTAAACAGAAACCAGTTGAGTTACCTGTGTGAATGCCAATCCGCAGTTGCACTTTTTTGGTCTTCATATGTGGGACAGTGAAGTCCTTAACACAGCTCAGCAAATTTAGTGCCATAGCAGCAATCTCACCAGCATGCTTGTTGCCATTCCGGACTGGAAGTCCTGACACCACCATATAAGCATCGCCAATGGTTTCAACCTAGCAGATTTAAAAATATATATATATCAACAAAGGAATAAAGTTTACTTAGAAAACGATACTGGATACTAGCACTACTTAGAATACTATACTTAATTATATTTCACAGTTAGTATGCGCACTGTGATTGGTCAATTTAGCGGCCAGTACTCTACTGTACGGCCCGCTAAATTCAAAAGTTTGTTTTAGTCGCCATGCAAAATGTCTCTTTGAACCCAGAGATATACTAAATATCTTGCTAACCTCGTTTTATCGGTCCGTTCTGTATGTTACGGGTCTTCTTTTTTCCGCTCTAATTTATGGCCCAAGCGCGAAGCGAAAAAACTCGGTCCGTAACTTACAGTACGGACCGAGAAAGCGAGGTTAGTAAGAGGTATTTACTCTTACAATACTTAAACTACCGTAATAATTCGATTTAGCGCCCTCTTTGTAATAAGCGTCCCCTCCCCTATTCTAATAACTGCCACCATGCTAATAAGCGCCCCCTATTAAAACGATCCGTTTTCAAAAGGCTGCACTTTTCAACCCGTTTTCGAAAGTGTCTATTTTCATTAGTATAATGAGTTTCCGAGCAAAGTTTTCGATCCACAAGGTCTTTGTGTATCAACTTTGCAAGTAAATAAATAAAATATTTACTTTTCACATTACGCGGTCACAAGGCAGACTAGCTTCGATGCACTGACGTCATCCTTTGGCGACTCAAAAGTTTACATGGGGAAAATTTTCGATGATATACAGAAACAACTATTACCTTGTAAACATCATGATTATCAATCACATTGTCAAACAATGTGTATAGTTCATTCAGCAAATTGACCACCTAGGAGATAACAAAACAGCGTGTCACCCTTAGGTACATACATACATTACTTGACCAGGGGCTTTTCAGGGCCAATGGAAACAAATAAGCAAGTGAACATAACATGGTTAAGAATCCCAACTGGCCAAGGAGTTGAACTGGGGTCTATCAAGAAACAACTCCAGCTAAGTGGTCAGAGCGGGACTCGAACCCGCGACCTCCGGATTCAAAGTCCGGCGCTCTAACCACTCGGCCACGCTGCCTCCTTCAAAGTATGAAGACGAACAAACAACAGATCGGTAATTGTATTTAATGCGTTTTACCTGAAATGGTGTACTTTCAGAAGCCACCCTAGTGAAGCCAACTATATCACTGAAGAAAATCGTGACACTTGAAAAGCTCTCGGCCTCAATGGCTTTTCCAACCTTCAATTTGTCTGCTATCGGCCTGTTCGGACAAACGTTAATCAGATATTACACGCCAGAAAGTGCACGGCAAATGGTTTTAACAAAAAAAGATGCCAACACAATGCCACACAAAGAGCAAAATAAGAACTAAATTGACATTTGCCCGCAGTTTATTTTGAAAGCTATTTTACATTATCGACGTAGTTGGGGTTAAAGCTGTACCCTTTAAAGGATATTCTCCTCTTTTAACAACTTACTTGGGTAACATTTTATAGAGCAACTCTTCCGTTTTGGCTTTTTCAATTTCCAACTGACGAGTTCTTTCATCAACAAGTTCCTCTAGCTGATCTGTGTATTTCTCCATCATTTGAAGCATGTTATCTACGATGTCTAAATTTCTACAACGAGACAAGTTCGTAAAACAAGTCAGAATAGCTGTTAGTAATTAGTACGTTGCAAAATATTCCACTTCTATTTAATTGTTTCCGCAAAAGGGTCATTCAAGTTTGTGACGCGAAATGTTTGTATTTATGCCTTTCAGGGCCGTAGCCAAAAAAAGATTGTGACCGAGTCAGTGTGCGTGGTTTAATTATCGTCCTAAGTATTAAGGGTATTTATAATGAGTATAAACGACAAAGATGACTGAGAAAATTTCCTCGGTTTGCCTGTTACTAGCTACGGCTCTGTTTTTTTCCCCTGATGAAGTAAATTATGAATGACTAAGTTACTATATCACTTTTCAGTGTATAGATTCCTTTCGTTATTTGGTTCACACAAAGTACTTACTTTCTGCTGTTCATCGACTTGAGCTGTAGTTTTATGTCAGTGAAGGTTGGTCTGACGGAGGGATCGTTATCCCAGCATTGCTGCATTAACCGGATATATCGTTCATCACACCCGTCCACATCTTTTGGTACATCAGGTCTAAAAGGAGGCACATGTCGCTTTCTTATCTTCACCAAGACATCTAAAAGAAGGATTAAATGCTCCGGTCAAACGATCGCAACTTGTCAACGCAACATTTCACAACATTGCTGGGCGCAACATGTTGCGTTCGTTTGGCCACACTGATGCGACTTGTTGCGACATGGTGGATGTTGTTGGCTCAAGTTTGAAGATGGTCAGATTTGACCCATTAATTCCCAACATGTCGCAACACGTCGCGACAGGGTGGCCAAACGCGCGCAACATGTTGCGCCCAACAATGTTGCGATATGTTTGGCCGGGGCTTTAGAAGAATCAACAAACAGTTACAGGGAAATTATAAAGGACAGAATAGCACGCTCTCAGCTGAGTACTTCGAGAGAGAACTATAAACATTATTTAATCCTACCATTAACAAAATTTTCGATACTGTTTGGCTGTTGAGTATTTATAGACAGTTTATGCGTCGTGCTTGGCGTTTTTGGACAATTAACGCGTTAGTTGCGCGCATTGTTACTGGACTGTTACACTATGCGTTCCCTCTATCAATAATTTCGAAGACAATACAACCACTTCCACTTGTCACAACTTACTCGTTTTGTCTTTTTTTCTCAAATTGTGTAATATTTGGCGGAAATCTCACTTTTTGTTCGCGGGTATGAACATAGACTGAATTGAACTCCACTCAGTCCTATTACAGTTATTAAATATTACAAGGTACTTTTTGTAACATACCTTTCGGTTCCAACTGGTAATATGGTTCGTCGCGTGTAAGAATTTCATGGAGTATAATCCCATAACTGTATACATCGCCTTTCTGAGTTTTTGTTGGGTGGACGCTTTTGTGATCCCTTAAGCTTGCTTGCAACAATTCCGGGGCAGTCCAAAAGAGACCTTCAGAAAAACAAATTGCACCCAATTAACCAAATTAAACGTGTCGTAAACGCCGAAGAATAATGAAAAGGCTCCTGCTCCTCCAAGAGACACGTTTTAAAGACTTGGGAATCTGGCATAATTACGTTACTATAGTAACCGGCAGTGCGCTAGAGGACACGAAGCCAGTAAGCACTGTTATGTGAAGTGCTAGGTTTTTTTTTTGGTTGTGGCTTTCAATTTGGAGGGGAGGGGAGGGCAGGGAATTCGGTAATTTGCCACGTTGCTAGAGTAGATATTCGATGTGAATGGCATGTCAAGTGATTTGTATCACAATGCTAACCTCTCTCATTCGGGTTGTTTCTGAGAGAGAGAGAGGGAGGAAGGTGTTCTGTTTTCAAGCTGGCTATTGCTCAGTTAGTCTTGACTGATCGCGAATGTGTTTTTACTTACAGTGCTGCCAAGCCCTACTTCAGCGATGTTGAAATGGGACAGGGATTATACACTGTATATGAAGGAGGAGCTGAGGAAGGGTTGTAATGAGATTGACAAGCTCAGTCATTGTTGTTTGACGGTAAGAATCGTTTCATGTTTTGTCGTCATGGAAGATAATCTGCACAGTTTTGTGTTGGAATACAATACAAAAGGTAACAAAGGTCACTATAAAATCAGCGCAGCTATGTTAGGAAAGAGTAACTGTATGATTCCAGAATAATACAAGGTACGCTGACCCACCTGTAATCTATCAACCTTGCAGCCAGACACCCACTTTTATTAGTTTTTTTGTCAAACATTTGATTAGCTCCTTTTTGATTAGTTTGGGAATCTAATAGATACTCAGAGCCCCGGCGTTAAGCGTTCGAATACAGGTATCTCATCATCAACTTAAAACAGTAAACGACAGTTACATGTATATTGTTTACCCTTGACTTCACAAATGCCGCTCAGGCTTGCCAGAACACTTAGTAATTTTCTCTTTCTAAGAGGAGGTTAATGTGGGAGGCACGGTGGCCTCATGGTTAGTGATCTCGACTCCGGATCGGCCCTGGCCGGGAACATTGTGTTGTGTTCTTGGGCAAGACACTTTACTCCCACAACGCCTCTCTTCTTCCAGGTGTATAAATGGGTACCGGCGAATTTAATGCTGGGGGTAACCCTGCGATGGACTAGCATCCCATCCAGGGGAGAGTAGCAATATTCCTAGTCGCTTCATGCTACAGAAACCGGGATAGGCTCCCGCCTGATGGGCCACTTAGGCTCGTATGCAGACTTTACCTACCTTACCAAGAGGAAGTTAATACAACGTCTCCTAATTTTTGGTGACGTGAAATGTCGATTTGGTACTCTTGGTTGTCTTCTATAGTCCCTCGTGCAAGAAAGAATTTGTTACATTGGATATGATAATAGACGACTTACTTCTGTATTCGGCGTATTCTCCTAAATCCTCCTCTGTTTGGTTTGCTTTGACCGAGTCCAAGCCATGGTCCGATATTTTGCAAACCCAACGACCGTCAATCAAGCATTTTGATGATTTCAGATTACCATGTGCTGTTATCGGACTGTTGTGCAATGCTACCATGCCCTAAACAAAGGAATGTATTCGAAGTTTAGACATTCTTAGCTTTATGGTTTGAGCAAAGGAATGTATATGAAGTTTAGACATTCTTAGCTTTATGGTTAATCAGAAGATGAAGGAATTACACCTACAATAATGTTTAAAATCGCTCACCTTTGCAATATCGTTTGCAAATGACATCCTGAAGAGCCAGTCGATTTTGACATCATCGTTTGCCAAAAGATCCTTAAAATAGGCACAAAAACGGTATAAATAATGCGTTTGTCCACGATAAGGTAGAAATTACTTTAACCTTTACTTTTAGAACATACATCCTAAACTTTATTTCTACGAATACCTAAGATATTGTATCGACCTTTGTAACTAGTAAACAGCTTTGTTGGTTGTGTTTTTCTTTTATCTCGGAGCTTCGTCACTATCAAGAGATTTCTTTAATGTTTCCTCTCTTGCCTGTTAAGGGGTTTTGAATTAAAAAGAATAATGTACATGCGAAACCTGGCGAAACTACCTGTTAGCTCCCCTCAATCATCATAGAATTTGACAAAAACTATTTTAAACATTTACATGGCGAAAAATTCGTGTTTCAGAGTCGGAGAAGTTTTTTACGCAAATTCTTCATAAGCAACGCTACCTACTAAATGGCTTGATGGTTGGTAGAGAGCTCGATCCCAATCACCTGAGGCCACAGAGAAATGGCTCACGGAAACTATATGTGTATTATGTATGATGCAGCATATATACCATATATCGCAACTAGCAAGAATTGTGATTGCATTTACCTGGAGGCTTCCTCTGGTGCAGAAGATAGAGACTATACATACATTTGGAGACTCAATGCACATTCCAATGTATTGATTGATATTTTCGTGTATCAAGTCGCGCACCTGCAGAAACGGCCAAACGATAATATTCACCATGACACCAAAATGTGAAAGCATTAATTCTAAACTAACATACTTGTTACAAGTTTTATTTGCTCTCTTCATCATTGCTACATTTTTAATTTATTTGTTTGAAGGAAAACCAGAAAGAGATGAAAAAAATAACAAGTTAAACTAGAGGAATAATATTAAAAAAGTATTTTCAACAAAGTGAGAAGTGACCTTTATTTTCGTCGTGTTTAAATAGGCCCTTTAATTTAAACACATTTCAAAATATGTACCTGTTTCATTTCCACAAACACTTCTCTTTTCAACTCTATGTTGTGTTTTCGAAGTCGCTTCACTGCCACCAGTTCAGCCTGAAAGATATTTAACGGATACTTGGCGTGCTTGTAGCTATACATTTTCAATAATTCACAGACGCTGCCAGGCAGCTATTTGCTTTTGGTACTTTCTAACTGAGATATCACTAGCAAGGCTTTCGGAAAGATTTTCAGTCGGGAATCATTATATTGTCATTGTATTGTCATGTGGTCTCTTCTGTTTTTTTGTGTGGAATAAACTGGCACTTGATGATGGTACGGTTTTTTCTAACGAGTGATCGCTTTCCTAAAGTACTATCCATAGACTCAAATGTCTCTTTCCTAGATAAGCTGCAGGACAACTAATTTACAAAACCAGTTTGTAGTATTTAAGTAAGGTCGCACAAAGCCGGACGGTTTGATCTAGGAGATGCTGTTCATCAGGAACACGTAACCGAAACTTAACTCTCAGTCGGATTTCGTTCGTTGATAATTCTGAAACTGAATACTTTAACAACATGAATATTTTCATGCTATTTTCCGTATATTTTAATCAATTGTATCGTGTACTTTGAACTTGATAATGATGTCATGGAGTCATCGAAACCTCGTTCGTATCACTATCACTTTTTCCTAAGGTGTAATCCCTTAGTTAATCCACACATGCACTTAAATGCCTCTCACCTTATATCGCCCAACGTTTGTGAGACTGATGTTAATGTCACCTCCCATGCTGCTAATGAACGAGCCGGGGCCGGATTTAACCTGGATCACGCACAAAATCAAAGAAATATAAATCGACTTGGTAATTAAGGGCTCCCTAAACATGTCGGCGACCAACATGCTCGGACACTTCTTACTGCTTATCATTATAGAAGCAGTTTGTAATCGCTAACTGTACTTCAAATACACATTCTGGGCAATATTTAATTCAAGTTTATGGCACGAAACAAAACGGTTAACCAAATATTTGGGAAATAGAGAATGCAACTATTTTAACAAATAATTATTGACATTTAACAAGCTATGTCATTACAAAAGTCGATGTACCTTGCTAGACAGTCTACTGCCCCGAGAGCATAAAATGATGTCTTTGTAATCTATCACCCACGACGTATTCATAAGATCCCTTTCATAAACTTTTCTCCTAGAAACATAAAGGTTAAATCCAATTACTAAAATGTGTTATTAAAATTGAACTAATAAAGTTGCAAAAGAAAGTAGACTATGTGACACGATGAGAATCTAAGCCGAATCTGGTTGTTCCTTATTTACCTATAAATAGTTTCAACAACAAGGAGCAGAGCTGAAATTCAGTTAGTCATTCTTTCTACTGATAATGCCTATTTAAGAGTAGAAAATTTAACCGTTAAAATGTGGCATAAACGAGGTTAATAAACTTCTCTCATGATCAAGATCTTTGTTTCATTAATGTAGCTGGTAATTGTGGTGTATGATTGATTAATAGTTCAGACTACGGAGTAGCCTACGTGTAGCCGTACCCACCCCCGAGGAAAAACGTTTTTCCTCGGGGGGGTGGGTACGGCTACACGTAGGCCAACTACGGAGACAATCCTGTCTTTAAAGTACTAAAAGGAAATTGTATGTTGAGTTACTTGTAGTAAAGAAAGCCGAAAAGAAGGCCAATAACCAGCACCATCAACATCAGGGTCAGAAGCCACAGATAATTGAATCCTTCTTCTGCATCCTTTTCTGTGGGAAGCAGAAACGAACTCAGACACGAATATCTACGGTGTAGAACATTACAGAATATTCCTACCTTGGGTTAGGTTAGTGTAACTCTACGATCACAAACTAAGATATCATTTTTCAATATGGAATTTCTTTATTTAACGTCAAGCTCCCATGAAAATTAGAGCAGACAGCAACTAATCTCTTCGATAGCGGTGCAGTGTTCCACCAACTAAGCTGTCAAGCCAACTAGGAGCTGGTCACGTTGTGACCAATATGTTTTGGATCCTGTTTAGGCCTGAATTTTCAGTCTTTAATAAATTTCACAACTGCCTTCAAGCTGTGAGTATAACTGCGATGATCAATCATGTCTTCATATCTTCCTCCGCAGTTTAAATATACAATCTTTCATATAACGACTTGTAAAGAACACTTAATTAACTTCCTGATTTACCTTCAAGAGTCCTCAAGCATTTTTCTCCTCGGAATCCGCATTTAGGTTCGTCACGTGGCACGATCGTAACTCCATTCGGCCACAGTGTGGTCATGTTGTAGATTGTAACACTTTCATTGTTTGGTTTTGTTTGATCAATCTCCGCTATGGGAATCAAACGTCCATTTTGTCTGTTGCTGAATGCAAACACTGGTATCCGGTTACCTTCCCAGTTGATGGCCACGTCTCCAGACATGCCTGAAATACAAACGAAAACACTTCCGTGATATTTGAGAACTTAACTTGCAATTTTTGATTGTCTTTCGCCGTACTAGTTATGTCATGCTTTTGAGTTGTATAAAAATGGAATATGCCACGAGACACTTGTAATTTACGGGTATGCTAACGAGTTTCGTCTCAACTGATAACCAGAAAACGAAAATACAAAATTCAGGTACAAAATAGCGCGGCATGAATTAAAATCACACTGATATACTCTGCAACAACAAACTAGACTTTTTGCAATGCCATTAGTTTGCATCACTTCGAGTCACTAACTTGAGGAGCCATCAAAATTTGGCACCTTTAACGGGGTCGCCATATTAAATGTCCTCTGACTTACATCTGTAACTCCCTTTGTGCTAAAAGAAAAAGAAAGCTGTCCTAGTAACGAAGTGCTAGTTTTTCCGGGCTATGTTGTACCTTCAAATAAACATTCTGATAGGTACATCACCTTTGAAGAGTACTTCGCCGTTGCTTATGTTTTTGATAATTGACAACCCATCAGCCTTTGTCCCTCCTTGACTTACAGATCGATTAAGACCAACAGCGTATAGCTGTATTGCGTCATGAAGATAGGCGCCAAACTGAAATGCCTGAAAATATTGTTATTATACATTTAAGAACAACTGCATGGTTACCTGAAGGCAAACGGAAACAGGGTCGACCGCGCGAGACCTGGAGAAGGACTGTCGAAAGGGAACTGGAAAAGGAAGGTTTAAGAACATGGGCAGCAGCAGCATCGGCTGCGGAAGACAGAACAGCCTGGAGGCAGAGAGCTTACGGCCCAATTCTCCACTTGGAGAACGGATAAATGATGATGACATTTAAGAACAAAGATCGCCAATAGTTAAACATTATGGACTTATTGCAGGGTTGAAGAAAGAAAAATTTAAGTTTTGGCAATAACTGTATAGAGAACTCTTTTCAACAGATGTGCTTGCTATTTCTCTAGAGACTTCAGCCACTTTGTTGCATTTTTTAGTCAAACAACAGTTTCCTTGTTCTTCTTAGCTGATATAAAAATTGTGCTAAAAAATAAGTACTACTAGGTATCATTTCTTACATGAATCTCTCAGAACACGATGTTACTAAGTTTACAGAATATGTTTATCTGATAAAACAGTACTTACAATGGAAGTTTCTGATATATTGTTTGCCTTCATCTTCTCACTGAATTGTCGTACAAACGTCTCGTAGTGTTCTCCGTGTGGTCCCTTCACTGACAGATTAACAGTACCGTCAAAAAGTGCAACAAAATCTTCCATGCTTCTTCCACCGGCCCACGATTCTTTGATCCAGTTACTCTCAATAGTGAAATCAAGTGTGATAAAGGCGTACTCGCCATTCATCATGCCCAGTTCATTCGCTGCTATAAGAAGCTTCGCCACCTCGTGATTAAAGGCAAGAAGAAAGATAACTGAAAACAATTAGATAAAAATGAAGGTTAGCAAACAGAGTTCTACATTCTTATCTGAAAATCGCCGAGAGCGAATGAGTGTTATAAGACATACATGTATGTTTTGACGTTATCTGTATTAACTCTGTAGTTCACGCTTTTTTGATCTATATTTATGTATGAGATGTATAACATGGACCACCCTAAATTTAAAAATCTGTATTGATTCTCATTTCTGCATTTCTTGACTTTCTTTTGCTATAATTTACGTACGAGTTGTACATCATGGACCACCTTAAATTCCAAACTGATATCCGAAACGTTTTTTGCATGCTCAATGGTCTAGAGGTCAGTTGATAAGATAAGGTACTACGGGTTTGATCAATAATTGGACATCGGCCAGTTGAAAAATCATGCTTATGTTTAAGTTCACAACTTTGTTGTAAACATTCGCTTCGCTCGTGCTTCCACTTGAGTTTTGGACATTTTGGCCTGTAGTTCATAAGGGTTGATCAAAAGTTCTTCGTTTGCCTTTTGCTCTTGTAGATATCGGAACTAGTGGTCTAATTGGTATGTACAGATCACGGAAGAAATTTTGGTCGTTTTGGTTTATATACTGACTCACTCCATGATTGCTCATGCTCGTCTCACGATAGTCCTTCGCAGCCGTTATTAGGGTCGTCACGGAACGCTTCTGCCAAATGGCGAGGAAAAGCGTTGCGTGACGACCCTGATAATGGCTGAAAAGGAAACTAGTCTGTCAGTCGTCTGTAAGGGTTCTCTGTGAGCGATAAAATGCATTGTGTAGGTTTTCACTAAGAACAGGAGAAAAAGTTGCTTACTTCGCGCTTTATCTTTAACTTGTTGTAGGAATGTCTTGTATGAAAACGAAGAACTGGGCACATAAAATCCCGTGAATGGTACGCTGATGTTGTTGTTTTGAAAAATTTCTGTCATGGAGCGGGCAATTGGCGTCCAAACGAGATCCTCAGTGGAAATAATAGCAGCACGTGTCCAGTTGTAGACCCTCATGGATTCTAAAAGTATATCCGGGGTCTCGTGCAAGTATGTTCTACTGAAAGGTTGTGTCCTTGCGAAAGTGGGGTAGAAGAAGCGGTTACTCAACTCCACTGACGAACACGAGTAAGATATCATTGGTTTATTCCAATACGCGGCTAATAATGCTGCTGAGAAGCAGGAATCAGAGCATGCAGGCCCGATGAAAGCATCCGCAGTGTGAAGTTCGTATGTTTTACCAACTGCAGTTGTTTTGTGACACGCGCTGTCTCTGACCGTGTACGTTATGTTCCATTCGCGCGAAAGTCTGCTATGGTTGTAAACATGTTCAATGGTGGGCGCTATAACAAGTTCTAAAGCTCTTCCAAGTTTGGGATATCGATCCATGGATATTGGCAGCAAGACACCTAAATGAATGCTTTCTGATACAGCCAATTTAATGAACAGGAACGCATAAAATGTCCTGAGAGGTAAATGGTGGATTTCCATGATGGTTTGTCCTCCAGTTTGAAATCTGTGGCAAAAGAGAAAAATCGGAAGAATAAATTACTTTAGAGGTTATTCTGCTAGAGATAACTTTTGTCCAGTATGTTGTCGTGAATCAATCTTTGCTTCTCTTCATGCAGTTAATTGTTATTATCGCTGAGTAATTTTCCATCTGCATACATTGCGTAGTGCTACAAATATCCGGCTTCCCAGAGTAAAGGGGCACACGACTTTGAAGTGGTATCGTTTTCCTTGCGAGATGAAAGACACCCGTGCAAATTAATTGAGTTCGCAGGCAAGGTTGATGTCAGCCAGTGTCACAGCCGCGCTTCACGCAAAAAACTTCGAAAGACTTCTCTCCGATTTTTTTTCTTTCGGGAATGGCGACTGTGACACAAGATAGTGTGGTTTACAATCGAGAAACTGATCAGCGTAGTTGTCATGAGGATGGTTGCTATTAAAGTGGAATGTAAATAATGATCTAAAATCTGAGCTGATGCGGATTAACACGTCGCCGGCCCTGCCTTGCGTTGCCGTCGCTCCTCGACATCTTGCTTTAACGTCTCTGTGCATTTACTGGATGTGTTTCATTGTACCACCTGATTATACATGTATGCGATAGACAGATGCTTGATATGACGAATAACACTTTCTCGAAGAAAATCTGAGTTTAATTTCTGTAGTGACATTTTATTATACACAGGTGAGAAAATTAGACAGCGGGTCTCTTAAATCTTGGAATTAAAATTTAGAAGCAGATTCCTTCTGTTTATATGCTATGTATTATGATGTCCAATAAAATCACTATATGCAAAACACTGAGATTGTTTGCAAACCCTTCGTTGGGAAGAAAGGTCTTTCATGTTGTTTACTGCGGTCAAAATAAAACGCACGCAATCGAAAAAAAATTAACATCGGCGTATAACAATAAACTGTTTTTTGATGTTTTGCCAAGATTTAAACTGAACGAATTTTTTTAGACCACGCCAGGGTTGTTCGAAAGGTCGATAGCGAAATCCACCGGATAAATCGCTATCCACTGATAGCAGGGTTTGTTTTGTTAACATTTATCCACTTGGTAGTGATTTTTCCTTGGATAGCGTTATCCACCTTTGGAACACCTGGGGCCAGTATCATAACTTACGTTTAAAGTGTAGACTTCCACTTCCAAAACAGGCTGTCTTCTTCATCTAGTTTCCTTAGTTTCCTTAGTGCTCATAATTTGCATCAATATAAGACTTTAAACAAACTGAGAAAGCCTACCATCTGTTTGCACAGTCTAATTTCACCAAGCTATTCAATTTTATTGACAGTTTATCTGGTTTGATCAGCATGTTGTCAAGTGGATCCTTATGTTGCCCATATCAACCAACAGGCGCCTTAAAACTAGGCTTATTAAATTACTGTCAAACCTCGTTAATACGGAAACAAAAGGAACAAATACCTACTGTCCGTATTCCGTATTATGCAAGTGTGTGTATGATAGAGATCTAGATAGAGATTTCTATTAATTCTGGGACTAAGTGAACTGTTCTTAACATATATAGAGACGTCAGTAAAGGGAAGTTAGATTGTCCCTTTACCCGACCCCTCTCTGAGCTTTACATGTAATATTGTAATTTAATGATTTTAATAATAATGATAATAGTAATAATAATAATAATAATAATAAATTATTTTCTTATAGTTTTCTTTTGGATATATATAATATCAAACTTTTAATATTAAAGAAAACGATGTTTAGTCAAAGTAGAATTATCGTGCTATTAGGTTCCAATCGCTCACTGACTTGGTTTTCATTTGACTGCGGCTGGCCTGTATCAGTTTTCAAAGCCAGACAATATGCAATATTAAAGTATGTCAAAGCTGTTTATTTTGCCCTTCGACGTCTCTTAATTTATTCAGAAAGTGATTCGTTTAGAGCAATGAGACTTCCGCGAAACAAATTGAAAAAACGAGAAATCTTTACAAAGTGACAGTTTTTCTACAGGCAGGAAAGAAGCTGCTAAAGCTGCATGTACAACGACAGGGACGTTTAGTAAAAGTCTTTTGGTGCGTTCGTTTTACTTGGTTGCATTAGTTATCTTCGTGAAGTGAAAAGTACGATTCTCGGCGAGTATAAACACAATGAACACGTACAATCTCTGAATTAAATTCAGTTCCGAAAGGTAATCAAATCTTGCATAGCGTCGATTAACATCACAGTGCGCAGTGGTCAGGTTCAGTCGAGCGATGTACAAACCCGGATAGAAAGAAGGAAACTCGTGCCTCAAGAGTTGTTATATTTTGGACAATTGACTAATAGAACAGTCGCTTATTACTCAAACACTGTTCTGTTATACAGCTCTCACATTTCTGCATGAAACACTCCCAAGTGTGTTTTTGTTTCGCATCATTGAACCTTAGATTACGAAACAGTCGTTTTTCTTCTCTTTTTAGGGGGCGCGACGCGCCGTTTGCGTGTGAGGCATCCAGCCCTGTTTGTACACACCCCGTAGTGGGTGTGTGGCATCCAGCCCTGTTTCTGCACTCGCTCTAGACCTTTACTTCGAATACCGCTCGCGTCGCTTGGGTTCGTAAAACATACGACTGTTGTGCAGTCCATTGAATCTGAAGAATTTGGTTCTGGGACTAGATGACGACAGACCATCTAGTCGGCAGGTTCAGAGACAAGTTGGAAAGAGAAGAAACATCCTATGGTCTCCTAACCTCCGAACGTAGGCGTATTTCCGCCTGTCGCGTGCCTCCGCCGAACGTAGACGTATTTCCCGTTGTCGCTTGTCTTCGCCGCGAGTGACAGCCGGAAATACGTCTGCGTTCGCAGGCTAATGGTCTCCAAGAGTGGACAAAAAGATTAGAGACCCTGTAGCAAGGTTGATTTTGAAAGTGGACATTCATCTTCTCTTTTCTTTTACCATGTTCACCGTTCGACTTATCCTACAGTCGAACGATGCCACGTGTCTTCTTCGATATCCACTATGCAGTCCGTAATGTTTTTATCATGTCTCTTATTAGTATCGAACGTTAATTGACACTAAATTTTTTTAAGTTGTAGTAGAAAACCCAATAACATGAGGAATTTTTCCATTTGAGCTATGCACTCTATCTATGAACAGTGATTATCTTGTTCTGATCGTATAATTGAGCTTTTAGGTTTAGTCTGTTTTTTTTTCTTTATCCACCAGCTAAACTGATTCTGGGACTGAGTAAATTGCCATCGACTAGCAGTGATCGTTGTGCCCTAAAATTTACGCTCATCCTCAATATTACCTTATAGCTTACATTTGTTTAACAAACTCCAGCTAATTAACATTTGTCCACGATTGAACTGTTTACAGTGTGTACAGAACTGACTAAATAATAATAAAAAAATAAATAAATAACAATAATTACTGTTGTAGTGTACTTCAAAGATTCAAGAGTTACTTAAGGTAATACTTAATAGCTTCAGTGTGGTGTAATTCAGTTGACTTCGTTTGTTTTGTGATTCGGAATAATCGAAAAAGATTGTTCTTGGTTTATTGGGATTAATAGATTTCACGAGTTTACTGAGCTCAATAGTGTAGACTCCACTGCCTTTATCAATGTCTCACGGCGCTGAACAAATTGAAATGAGGAATTATTATTATTATTATTATTATTATTATTATTAAACTCCATTGCGAAGGAAACGTAATGAAATTGTTACTTATCTCTATTGCAATCTTCACGGGAAAGTAATCGCTGTTTTATTACCTAAACAACATTTTCTGATAGCAGATTCATAAGTAAACCAAATCTCCCAGATATGTATCATACACTGAATCATTCAAAGTTTACTTTACAGCAACCGCAATCAATATCCGTGAACTGATTTAAACAATAACCACGGCCTATCAGCTAATACTGATCGCGCAAATTATTTCGTTCTTATTAATTACTGATCTCTGGCCCCGGGTAATTTGTGTTGTAAATAAATAAAACTGAGTGCCGCAATTCAAAGGATACCGTCAGCTATCTGTTAAGTCGCGTATAAAACAAATATTTTACTTAAGGGTAAAATTTCTATTTTTAAGAAATGTGCTGTTCCTTTTCGTTCGGTGTTGTGCAAATTATCTCCTGTTTCTACCTGGCTCTGTTTGTTAAATTATTCGTGAATAACACTCGTTCACATAGAATTGGCTTTGTTGTAGTTTCCGTAACTGACTAATATGAGGTAGTCCTTCCAAACGCGTTTATAAATTGTTTCTCCAAATGGTTTTCAATTGATATCGTAAGAATTCCGAGGCCGAAAAACAAACTACTGACAAGATGGAAGAATTGGCATCATATGTTTTGAACTGACATGATTTATGCAGCGTGGCGCGGCTAAACCAACATTAAAGTGCTCACACTTTTACTGAAATTGTTTCTTTGCTCGGTGATTACTTTGGAATACGAAGAACGATTCATAGAACTTATATGTAGCGCTATTAATTCAAGAAAATATGTCCACATTTTTGCTCAGAACTGAAAACAAGAAATACAGAAAAACGGCGATTAACAAAATACTGTGTTGTACTTATTGTTATTTAAATGGAAGCGTCATTGAAATTATGAGATGTCGATGGCATAGAGCCTCAAATGTTACATGCTTACCAAACCGATGTTTTCAGTCTGGCTAGAACCTCAACCTCTATTGCGATTAGTCAGTCGTAATATTACATTTGAGAACGTTTCATTATAGATCGGTAGCAACGATTGGACATTGAACGAAAACTTTTTTAAAATTTCAAAAGTGTTGTTCATCACATCTAAGTACACAGCATCACACTAGAATCCAGATGCTGAACTTATGCACTGATATAGCAATTTTTCTATCATTGTAGTAAAAGGGTCAAAGGGAGACCCTTGAAGAGTACAAGAACAATCAAAGAACACGGAGCAATGTGCGATCAAGGTCCTTCAACAGCGGTTGACTATTGGAGTTTGCCTTTCAAGGATTCCAAGGTAGGTTCACTTAAGTGTGGTTGGAGCAGTTTTGTTTTCCTATCCAAATGTCCATCTTTAACGCTGCCTAGCTGGATATAAAACTGATATGTTGTACCTAGTGGATTAAATAGGTCATTTTGCCCAGAGCTGTTGGCACTATTATCTTCAACTGAAAACAAAACATTGTGGTAACGACAGCTGTTACCTCAGCGTTATTACGTAAAACGTTCCTGGTAGCTTCTGGAAACAAACACATGGCAAGCCGCAATGCAACAAATTAAAGTCGGGGGTTTATGTCGTCTGCGCCAAGAAAATGGTAAAACTATGTTTTTCTTTATCAACCTGACTGAAATGACTCTATTTGCTACAGCGAATGCAAACTTACCTCTGCTATTTTTAGCCGCGTCTTCTGGCCCCTACGTTATTAAAGGCTTGTCAAGTGTACTCAGCGAATTTTTCTTTCGCTCTTCGCAATTTGCACGTAAGCATATGAATTAGGTTAGTCCTTTTTGAATCGACAAACAAACGTTTACAATTGTAGTAGCTGAATTACTCCGCTGTACGAAGTTCTTGTCTCTTCGATGAAAGCGGTGGCTGATTAAAGATGTTTTTTTTGCATATTTTTCACAGGCGGGCGATCCATCTGATTGTATTACGGTCTATTAGGCATTATTTATGTATTATAATTGACTCGCGCTCTCTTAATTCTCTTTCATTATTCACACGAGACGTACTTGGCTAACAATTCGGAGATAATTGTTCTTGTACGGATGTCTTCTACATAAATAACTACGAAGAACAAATAGTTAATGAAAGAAACTTTTTCTTCACCCATAGCCGCCAAAACTAGAATGATTCATCGACCTAATTAACTAATTTCATTTCTTTAATTCATTTATGACCTCTAGGTGTGACATTAAAGCCCCATTAAAATTGCCCGCTTTTGTGAGAAGCCGCAATTTTGTGATAATAAATAGTTGGTTTACCTTTCGATAATCTTTTAAAATCCTCACAAAGTGTAATCATGGTAATTAACAATTCAGGGAATGGGTTATGAGTATTAAAAAAAGTCACCTAGAGCAAACGCGCGCCACTTCTGAGACATCAGTAAGTTTCTTCAGTACATGCATGAGAGATTTGTGTCTTGTGTGCATCAGGACTGCAGCATTTAACTTGACGTTTTTACAGAGCGGATTTTGTTGTACTTATTAAACCTACTTAATTTGAGTCTCGTTAGACTGCCCCTATGATCAAATTCGCGATATTTATTTTTTACATTTTCGTACTCAATACGTCTTTCCTAAAGATCTTACCAAATTTCAATTTATTACGATCATTAGAACTCGCGTTTTTTGGATCTTAATGTCAGAGAATTTACTGCCTCCATTAATTTTCCTTATTCCAAGTCTTGGCTGGGAATTTGAGTAAATGACGTCATTTTCAGAAATATGCCACGTGGGTTGAAATTATAATAACAACAAGACGCATAGCTGCGTGAACTCGGGCTTTCAATATCGCACAACTGGAGTTATCTTTAGGGGACTGCCATATTGTGATTGTTACTGTCGTCACGCGATTTCGTCATTGCAGGTCATGAATAATTCTACTTGTGTTTATTTTTGTTTGCTAGCAGTGTAGCTTTCGTAGAAAGTCTCTAACACATTTAAAAGTGTGGGCAATTCTGTCTACATTTCAAATGATTGTCTGGTTAACAGAGACAAAGCTGAATACAACCGATTTCCAATATTCATAATTGACACCAGTTCATTAGCAGAATTGATTCCTTGTTTGTTATTGTAAATCAAACAGCATAAACTCATTGCAACACATTGTTTTCCTGAACTTTGTCCAAATACCAACTTATTAGCTTGGCTATGTGGGGCCGTTATTGTTTTGTTAGGGTCAGTGTACATTGGAGTAGTGTGGTGTATTTACAATGATACATAAACAGTGTATAAACTCCGAGTTACAACACACACATGGCAAGAACTCAACTAACCCGATCGTGCACACCTTCTTGTCACGTGACGACTCTACTAGTCCCAGGACTCCACAAGTAGGACCAGGGTTTTTCTCTATATCTGAACTCAGTTTAAATTTACAACAGTGTAATACGTGTGTCTGACTCTTACAAAGACACATGGGTCTATTACATGAAAACATTGATAAATATTGACTTGCCCTATACTTCAATTTAATTATCCTCTGATATATCGTCACAGAACAATTCAACAAATACTTCTTCTCATGTTGTGCAATTTTAATTAATCTTACCCTCTTTGTATGAAGCTTACAAACATTCTTTGTAACTATTCTAACCTTCACATAACGACGTAGCCAAGAGGACGTCGGTATATCAGACGAGTACGCTCATAAATAAATTCATTCAGTTCCCTTCTGAGACGTTTCGGAGTAGCTTGTGGTATTCTACTGGGTTCTCGATCACGTCTAAATACACGGTTGTGTTGACATGTAGACATAATATGAGAAAGCTCGTTTGATATAGCAGGTTTCGCTTGATATTTCTCGATAGAAGGTTCACTCGTAAAGGATCGCTCGTAAATTGATCTCTCGTAAAAATCGCGGACCGACCCGTTCACAAAACGCTCCACAAGTTTTAGTGTGGGTCTACCGCGAACGGCGTGTGACTTTTTATGTATATTGAGCGTAATAGCCATCGAATTTCTTTCGCTTACATCAAGCGAAGAATTTTCTACGAAAGCGGCTGTTTCTTTAAACCATGCGCTCTAGGGTTCATTCTACGCATGCGCTTCTTCTTGACGCATGCGCTGTAGTTGAACTGTGTTTTGTAACTGAAGGGCTCAGTTTAAGTGAGAAGGGTGAGGAGGGTTTTCAAACAATGTGGCAAACGTTCAACCATTGAAAAACACTGTAACTTTCCATGGTATAAACTGGAGTTTGTAACTCTCGGTCAACTGGTGCTAAAACAGCAACAACCGTCATGTGACCAAGTTGGCTAAATAGCAAGTCTTCCTTAACCCTAGTCAGCCTCCGCCATTTTCAATTCCATCGAAATTGTTGATATTGCATGGTGGAGCAAAATCTTATTCATGCAAACAAAAACAAAGGTCTGAATGACTAGGGCTCTTTAACTGATGAAAAAAATATAGTCTAAACATCGCCCACGTAACTGAAGCATGTTTATGGTTACTACGACAATCCACACCAGCTTATCGTCAATATATTCTAAGATGTCTTGTCTTGTAGAGGACTCTTAAATGGGTAGTTGTTTGATCGCGCTACCATGTAGCATTGATGTTTTTTCGATTAAGATTTTTGATTGTATCATAAACCGTCTTTGTAAACTGGCCGTTCATGGGCTTAATTTATAATGCACAGCCCCAGTTCAGTTTTTTTCCAGCACATTTGAGGGTTAATATATAAGACGGTATATCTCGCATGCTAGTCTTTCCTTTTTACATGTTTGGTGTGCTAGTATGTAACACGGGACACATTGTTGAAAGCGTACTTATGTTGAAGGAAAAGACTGACTTAAGCAACGGGTAGACTGACCACAGTGATATTCATCTTTGTTTTCTGCAAATGTATGGAAAAAACTGTGTTATACTTACAGTTAGGCGGTATCTTTCAGATCTGTCAACTGTAAACATTCATAGCTTTCTACGGGTTCCAGTGAATAAGTACGTTCTTCCAATATCCTTGAACGTTTAAAACCCTTTACGAGTACGTAGCATACAGTTTTTGTTTCTGGAGTCTTCTGTAAATTCAGTTCTCTTTTTCAATAATCCGGCACTTTATTAAAATGTTATGAAGGTGCCATTTATCATTCTTAATCCGTTTATTTTCCCGGTTTCGGTTAATTTCCTTCTGAAGTTTGTGTCATTGTGAGACACATTCATGAATTTGAAGTACTTTCAGCCG
>OMLO01000714.1_pt1 | contig 23193 bp, 22 predicted proteins | sample 1674811 | NCBI WGS metagenome assembly OMLO01 (sample SAMN06265003, study PRJEB25207) | coral metagenome | isolation source: Coral host | place: Mexico:La Bocana,Puerto Morelos, Mexico | collected 2008-11-13 | reverse complement strand
AGTATTTCCGCGAGTCATCAGTCATGAGATGACTCTCACTCTGAGAGTTGCTGCCGCGAGCTGCGGAAAAATCTGGGTAAGTCATCGTCCCAACTTGTATTGCAAAGCTAAAGCTACTTCAGCTACTTGGTGTACGAAAATGTGAAAAAAAAACAATATGTATGTAGTTTGTGCCAAGTGGCTGATTGGTCTTTCCAACTCCTCGACACTTTTCTGGTTGTTTTTCACCTCAATGAATGCGTCAAATTGGGAAGCAACTTTACCCGCCAAAGTTGACATAACTGCATAACTAAGGATACAAAAAGTCGTATGTGATTCCCAAAGGCTTGGGTGCACCCAGGCTTGGCAAACACAATTCATAGCGTTTTGGAGAACTTTTTTGTTGTGCTCTTATGTCACAGTTCACATGCAAAAACCGACTAAGCTCCAGTCATTGCTGCCAAGACATGTGTTGACTGCACCAGTCTGGGGTGTGATCGTCGTAGCCTGCCACGGGAAGAATGGAACAAGCAACAACCTCTGGTTGAAAATCAACCCAAAAAACCGAGATATCACTCAGAAATCTGGATTCCAAACCAAAAGTTCCTCGGATTTTTGTTGGGGTGGGGTCCAGATTTCTTGTTGGGAACTTTCCTGGGATTGATCAGAATATGCATGAGACAAACGAAGGGCGCGAAAAACGTGAACATGGAGTTTCGACATGTAGGTTCTTAGATGTTTCTGAGTATATCAATACATCATGATTTAGGAAATTGTCTTTTGAACTAAGGCTTTTGGAAACCATCATGCTATATCCAATCTTACATCATCTTACATGTTACCGGAATTCGATGAAAGTCAGCTCTCGACGTCTAACCCTTGCGCACCGTCTCCACAGCGGTTCGTGATCTTGAAGACCCTGCAAACGCCTCGCATGTTGAAACAAAATTCCGAAATGCCCGGCAATGGATGAAATGGGATCAAAAAACATACATGTAGCCAGAATCATCCAATTTTCATATGAAAAAAAAACGTGTGCCGTGCTGTTATGTAATTTCTGTATCCTGCCATATTATTCTTTGTACTGGGGTACTGATATCATAATGGCATTGAAATCTGGGTTTGCTTCTCCTCTAGGTACCACCGTCCCATCCAATCCAGTGTCTGTGGGTGGAATATCAACAATATCAACAATTCCCTTGGAACAGCTGCTCCAATATCTTGAGATCGAAAGACTACTCAAAGTGAGTATCTACAAACAACCACGGCAAACAACATGATAGCTTCCCAAAACTAAACAAAAAACAAAAACAACAAAACAAACCCACCACTTCATGCTTGTGACCGCGTCTATGTTCCCCCCCAAAAAAAAATCATCTGTCCTCCAATTTTTCCAGCCTGCTTTTTGTGGACGCCCTTGCGTTGATCCACCAGTGGAGCACAGTTTGTAGCATTGACCGCAGTTTAACGGACACCAACTTTTTTCAGGATCATTATCCAAATTCGCACAATTCATAGCTGCTGTATACTCCTGGCGGCCATGCTTCAGGTTGGAGATTGGGATAAGTTTCTTCGATGAGCTTTGTGGAGATTTGATAATTAGTGGAACATCGAGTATCAGCTTTCTGTCGTGCCCCTTTTGATGTGGCCGTTGCAGGGTACCACTTGGGATTGGTAGGGTAACACAAGCCTTTCTGATGGTAGAAAAGTGTCTTTCCATCCATCTGATACAATTATCTCCAAATGAAAGTGTTTTCAAAAATTCAACACCAAAAAAAATTGCCAAAAAAACAACATGTCCAATCTCTTCTGCAGTATCCAAATCAGCGATTTCAAAGGCAAATTTAACGAAACTTAGTGAATCCAAACCCTTAGCTCCGTGAGTGTCCAAAAGTCGTGCTCAACATGACCACGACCACCACAGCCACAGGAACCACGAGTCGTATCCTGAAAAAAGAAATGTGCGATTGGACAGAAATATCGATTTTATTTCACGGATTTTGACAGACTTTTGATCTATGCAACTATAAATACTTTATATTTTGTTTGATCATCTTTTATGAATCTATTCATACTTCAGTTCATTGATCAACTATATATGACAATGAATGGATCAAGTTGTATCGACAAGATACTCCATGTATATATACATTATACTTGATTATATTTGCACCTATTCAGATGTCAATTTTATCTATACGTATTCCGAAGTAGGAGTTGATCAGTGATACAAGACATGAACATCAGATCTCAAATCAGTGAAATGCACATCTCACAACACCCGTGTAAGAAGCTGCAATGTGATCAAATGTGTTTGGATCTGTTGTTTGCAAACAAGTTCAAATCAAATAGAAAAAGGAGCATGAAACAAATGCAAATCTATTTTTATATCTGTTTACAGCATGCGCAAATTACATGCTTGCCTGTTGCATTCCAAAATGACAAATCTACCAAGTGACTCTCCAAATCTATCAATTGACACTCCCATGTCGTGATATGTTGCATGGGTTTCTCACTTGTGTCCCTTGTATTTCCTTTGTCTTTTGGTGATTTTATCATGAGATTTCACCTCTCAGCCTGCATCATTTGACCTTGGAGTAAAAACCTTGGAACTGCCTAGGCGAGCGTAGCTCAAGACATCATGCGAAGCATTCCGAACCGCGCGCTCAACATCATCCGAACCGGCAACTTTGGTGGGGCTGATCTGATCCGGTTGGAGTCTGACATACATCGCCCCTCTTTCCGGGACTTGTGACATGTTGAAAGCGTTGTGTTTCGAGAATTTGAAGATCAAGTATAATTCAGATAGATAGTCGGTTTTTGCGTGCAATGCATTTTCTGGCCTCAAGACTTTAAGATTTGGGGATGGCCCTGATAGGAAATAGCCGCCAACTACGTATGGCTCCGACCAGTGGTGGCCCACTTCCCAACAGAAGTGCCAGGTGGTTTCTTAGTTCTAATTGTGTATAAACTTTGCTAGTTGTCTTCCCTTGTACAATTTGGAAGGCTTTGCTGGTTCTACACTTTTAGACCTGGGATCAAACATTGGTAAGCCAAGTGGGCTAGTTCCTAGGACTCTTTCTGACGGACGTCTTTCTCTATCTTGACAAGATGCTGGGAGATACCTTGCTTTGCAAGAAAGATGTTGCCAAAGTCACGCAGGCGTCCGAGGAAGCAAATCGAGTTAAGCGGTTGATGGGTGCTTTGCGGTATTTATATCGCAACAGTCCTTGGGAAAAATAAGTGTTTACATTTTGCTTTTTCAGTTACAACCCAGGGAACCTTCTGCGAAATTCACCCATGTACGAAAATCTCAAACAATCTTCAGACAGGTCAAGTTCCACCCATGTGGGTTTTGAAAGTCACCTGTTTGATTGAAACGCGCAATAGCCTTACTCGCTCATCGCTGCCCATTCCTCATCCAAGGCTACAAGAGCTTCAACGAGCGGGTTTCGGAATTGAAGTCTATGCTGCAACCCTCACCACGATCCAGTGTCGCTTGGACAAACTGCGCAGGGAAAAGATGGCGGGTGCCATGAGAATACCTGGTTCATGTTAATCAACAATTTTCTTAAAGCTTTTTAGGCCGACAAACATGCAACAAATAGTTTTCAGTTTCAGTATTTCACACTGCCATCCTATAGCAAGAGCTACAATGCGCAAGTTTGCTGATTGAATATTTTCAACTCTCAATTGCGAACAGCCATCCATGCTGTAATTGTAGCGTTTGAAGTAAGCCATACTTACCCTTCAGAAAAAAACCTGAGTCCCATTTGGGGGTTGCGCGCACTCATGGAGGCTGGCCGCCTGCGAAGACTTGGTCATTTGGGTGACGCCAGCAATCAGGCCATTTGTTTAAGGGATGGGTGAACTCGATGGGTTTCTTTAGGAACGTCGACCCACTGGGTATTGAATAATGCGTGGTGATTTTTTTTTCAAACCATCATCATGATGGACGATAATATGAATTCCCCTTTCCTGTTGGCTTTTTCTTCTCTGGCAGGTATTGCCTATGCGTATGGACCCTGATGATGAATCTGATGACATGGGTCGCTTTGATAGTGATCCCGGTGACTTGGAGAATGGTGCCTTGGAAGGCGCTGATGGTGACTCGGATTCCTGTGATGACAGTGAGGAGCATCAAGGCCCTGACAGTGCAGAGCCTGAAGCCCCTCCTCCATCCCTGAATCTAGCTGTCATGATGATGACACAACACTTGTTCTGGGTGGATCCCCTGAGGAGGGTCGATTGAATGATGCTGCTAGTGATGATTCTGATTCTGGGCGCTGAAGGTATCATTGACAAGGGACCTATGAGCCCAGAGTCTGATTCAACAGAAAATGAGTCCAGGTCCCCTTGGGAGTGTGATGGTACTACCAGAAAATGGAAAGACTTGAAGAGGGTCTACAAAGCAGAAGGCAAAGATTGGCCTCCTGTTTGGGATGGTAATGGACCTTCTTCTGCCTTTCCACGCCTCCCTCCTATGCCCCAATCCGGTGATGAGGATGACCAAGGAACCACCCCTGCTAAACGGGGTCGAGACTATCTCAATGTGCCTCCTATATAGAAACCCTGGAATTAAGGACTTCTATGAAGCAATGGGGATGATGGGCCTTTCCGGTATGGAGCAACCGAAAGGCATTGTCCCAGACACAGTCAAGTGTCCTCCTTTATATCCACCGATTTGGGCCAATGAGACTATGGAAGAGATCACAGATTGCCATGATCCCCCAGTTGTTGGACAACAAGTTCTTCATCTCAAATATAGAATATGTTTGGTGTAGATACTTGTTGTATGATACTATGATATTTTTAGAAAGTAGATTGTACATCCAATTTCAAAAACAACAAATGAACCATTGAAATGCAAATTCATTCACGCTTTCCAGTACTGTGTGCGTAAGCCATTTGCTGTCTTCCCAGGTAAATCCACCATCAGAGAAGAAGAATAAGAAGAAGAAGACGGGTAAGGCACGCAAGGCATCTTTCCGTCGCCGCAACCGGCCTCATGAAGTTGCACCAGCCAGCCCGGCAGAATCTGCAAGTGGTGATGCGGATCCTGTCAGAGATGGCGAAGATACTAACTTGAAAAAGCACTGTCAAGTTTTACCACTGACTTGATTCCATCATTTCTGAACTGAACCATGGATTCTGCTATATAGGAGCTGTAGTTGAAAACCATTTGTCAGGATCTTGTTAGTTAGATAATTTCATGGAAGGTTTGATTCCGTTGATGATGCCACCATTCCTCGAGGAACAATGATAAATTGAATTCTGGAACACCATAGTCCTCTCCAAAAACACAAATTGAGCATGGCTTTGTTTGCCTGTCTTCATGTGCATTTGTTTGCTTGGAATTTGGACAACGCATTGTTCCAAGAAATCTTTGACAGGAATGGGCCACTACTAACACATAAAAAAAAGCACGGGCAAGCCCATAATCTTTACATGGTGACATAGGGGTTTGCTACAGCTATTTGCCTCGGGGTGTTTTGTGGTCCTGTTCAATGTTTCTTTTAGAAATGTTTTACCTATAAAACCTATGGAGCTGCGGCTAAGGAGGGATGGTATGGTGACTACAGCCTGATGGACATTCCTCGCTTCTTGGCTGGCCAGGGGAAGAATATAGGTGAAGTTCAGGTTTGTTTGTATGCCGATTACACACAAATGTGATTCAATTATATAGTTAGTTGACTTGGAATGCGATCCCCCAACCCTTTGAAAACCAGCCACTAATAACCGCCCATCCACATTTGGGGAGAGTCGTCCAAAAGTTTCCCATGAGGTCAAGCGTGGCCTGCGAGGGATCGTCGTAACTTCGGCATTCACTCCTCTACACGGTGCATCGAGGACAAGGTAAGATCGAGGTCCTATTGAACAAGAAGGCTTTTTTCGTCCGTGGTGAGAACAGCGGTCAAATCACATGGGCTAAGCACGGTGGGGTGAAGAACGCTTGGATCGTTGCTTGTACCAGGGCTGGTGTGTTGCCCTGATAGCTCCTAACTCCTAGGAGGTTTAAATTTTGGGGCGGGCAGCTCTAGAACGCAGTCTTGGGGTGATACATTAGTCAACCCAGCAAATGGTTTCTTATAGTCAAATTTAGCTTAGAAGTCAATAGTATCCATAACGGATAACACATAATCAAAACTCCTGGTGGTTATTGTTCCCAAACGGTCTGCGTCCAGCTGCTTGCTCAGTAGGAGCCAAGAAAGAAAGGTCAGCATTCTTTTGAAATGCTTTTGGGGCCAGATGCAAAGCATCACTTGGAACATTTAGCTTTGAGAAATCTATACCATGGACATCTAGATATGTTTCGCGATGAGGATCTGACGATGGTGAAAAAATCAAAAATTTTCCAAAAGGTCCACGCAGGGTACTCAGTAAGCAAAACAAATAGCATTGTTTCATGTACTAGATTTATAACTAGTCAAACGAATCAGCTTATAAGCGCAGTTCCCATCTACTTACTCAGTTCCCTGCATGGACCTTTTAGCGCTGAACAGGTACTGTCCGTCATGATGCAAGTTGAAAACTGAAATCAAAATTACTCAAGTACCTTTCCAACCACTGATGTGTTTTGTTTTTATGAGTATGAAGATTCTTGCCATGTAGTGTTTGATCAGTTATTCGGTTGAACATACCAGCCAATTTGCTCAACTAGGTTTGCCTCACCGCTGTCTTGCAAAGGTGAGATGGGAAAAGGGGCCCATGTCACCCGTGCACCCGCCATGAAAAGGAATTTGGTTTCGTTTGCGAAGTCAAGGATGCCAAACCTTGAGACCATCCCTGATGACAACCACCGGTCCTTCAAGGAAGCGAAGCGTGTGAGCATCCTGGCAGGGCTTCGAGTTATGAAAGCTCCAGCGGTGTTTTGTCTGAAGGGTTTCTGCTTTGAACATTTGGGGCTTCCATCATAAGTTTATCACCAAGATTTGGGTGACTTTTCATACATATTTATCTAAATATATATATATATAACAATATTTGTGTATATATATATATACAAATATGTATATATGCATAAAAATATATTTCTAGATATCTAAATATATGTATATATGTATATATATATGTATGTATGTATGTATGTATGTATGTATGTATGTATGCATGTATGTATGTATGTATGTATATTTGTATGTATACGTATATGATGAGATATCTACCTTCCAATCGGGTCTAACAAAATAATATAAGTATCAACCCTGGTACAAATCCAACCGGGTTGGCCAAAGAGTCTTGTGAGTCCATTCAAGGTCTGAAAAGCAAAAAAAAACATCATCATTAATCTCATCAAAAACCACAGGTTGTTTTGCTGCTGGTGAACCTCATTTTCTCGCTGCCTTTGAAATGGGGCCCACAGTTTGAGTTGGACCATCTCGAGCTGTTTGCTGGGGACTGCAGCGTAACAAAAGGTGAAGTTAAGGTGCCAAATCCGGTTCTTGAAGGGCTTGGCTTCAGGGCAATGTTGTAGAGTCAATAGAATCGTCCCTGATAGGTGGGTCTTTGAGCTATTATGGCAGTTGTTTCTTTACATGTATTTAGGTAAGTTCCCCTTTGACTGTTTCCCAAAAAACAGGCTGGCCGAGTGGCTGCTCTAGCTATGGACATCAGGCATGATTCCAGCATGGACATGTTGGACAGTGCTGGATTCCTGTCCGCTTGCTATCATGCCACATGTTTGAAACCTGGATGTGGCTGGTTCTTGGCTGCACCTGTCTGCAGCAGCTTTGTGTACGTGCTGCTCGGCTTAGAGTCTTATGTTGCATGGATGGGTAATTCAAGGTAGTCAGCATTGAGTGTGTATGTTAACATATCAGGTATTCTAGTTCAGGTTTAGCTTGCCAATCCGAATCATGAATCCATGAAAACCCTCTGAACTCAAGCCCTCCTTTCATACAGTTTTGCTGTATCCAAAAATTACAGTTCCAATCCTGTCAAACATGTATATCCCTACATCCACCAATTCATCAACCAATTTTGCCTCCTGTAGCCCATCCAATGTGCCAACTTCCAAGGTCCAGTGGAACCTCGAGACGGTCAGTTAGCAATCCGTTGGGGGAGGAGAAATTCAAATCGGTGCGGGACGGTAACGTCCTTTGTTGTCGTACTTTAATAGTGATGATGATAGCGGCCAGTCTCCAAACATGGTGGTTGATCGAGCAACCCCGTGGGTCGTGGATGGAAAGTCATCCATGTTTCCAGGATGTACTAAAACGCATGGACGTATGGCGGCACCACATTCGGATGGGCCAGTTCGGTGCAAAAAGTATTAAGCCTACGTGGCTTTATAGTAGCCCTTGAGATTGTTATTGAGATACAAAATTTGTTTTGTTAGTGGTTTCCATCAATTATGCTTTTGAATTTGGGGTCAAAGAGTTTTCAACCAACGACAATCTTGTTTGTGTGAATTATTATTCCCCAAAGCCTAGGTGAAAGCTGCATTGAGGAATTGAATGAGTTCACAGTACCTTTCACTGATGTTGGAAGACTTGCCCTAGTAGACCGCTATGTGGATGGCTCTGGACAAGTGCGTATCAAGGGGAACGGTAACCTTAAAGGATCACAAAGTTATCCGGTGCAGTTTCTTTACAGCAATTTGTTGTTTTCCATCTGTCTTGACCATTTAGCTTTATGTATTCGGAGTTCACGAAACAGAACCCTACCTGATCTCCACCAAAAAAATGTTATCCTTTTTGCCCCTGGCCACCAAACAATGGGAATTTACACTGCCTCCTTCCCATCATCATCCCCAAGCAAGGTTTGGAAGGTCATTATCAAGATTGAGGACCCGACACATGAACCGTTTGCGCACCCGTGCTCGTGGCCTCATCAAACAAAACATCAAGAACTGTCACACATTCCGTAAGAACACGCGGAAGAACCGCTTGTGGGAAAGGTGTGGCAATCTCAAGGAAGTATTTGAATTCCTGTCCTAAATATGGGCAACATAGTTTGAGCTTTTGGTTGCAGTCATGGGCCCCCGTGAGCGATTCAAACTAGATTCACAAACACCAGTTCAACAAGAGTTGTAAGCTGCTATGACTGGGGGACAATCAAATTTCCACTTAAAGATAGGGGGCCCTTCACTGTACCATGGTGCATCCAACAAAGGGTGTGTATGCAAACAATTACTTGTGGGTTTTATGGTCCCCACAGTCGGTTTACAGGTATGTTGCCAAGCATACTTTTGAAAGCTGTCGGATATCTTTCAAGGTAGCTGATTTTTGCTTTGGATGATTTGGTGTATTGAACAAAAATCCGCGAAAAGAAGAAACATGTGTAGTGCAGGTAGTCACTCTACTGGAAATAAAGTAATGAAGTTGACATACAAGTTCTTCAACAGTTTCTAACTCTCCAACCGTTCCACTTTGGAAGCTTCAAAAATGTCTACAAGTTCTTGGCTCCGGCACCTGCCAGGTCCACATGGGACGCTTGGTCCTGAAGAGAGCATTGAAGGGTACGCTGCTACCCATACCCTTTCAAGTGCCTTCATGGGGTTGGTGGGGTATGGCCGCTGGAATCATGCAGACCGACCAAAAACAAGTGAAGGTAATTTCTCCAATTACTGATCCTCAACTGTTTTGACTACCCATATTGTTTTTTGATTTTTTTTACAAAAGTCACAAAATTCAGCCGCGTCTGGTTGAGAACTCAGCCGCGATTGGTGTAGAACAGCCGCGTCTGGTAAAACCACCAAAAATCATTGATAAAAATGTAGTGATTAGACCCTTAGATTATCTTTCCATTGAGAACTCAGCCACCTATAGTTCATTCAGCCATGAATATGTCATTCAGCCACGACATATGGTTCATTCAGCCGCGACCCGGACCCGTTGAATCTTGGCTCTAGATCCCATCGATCTCCAGTCCTTAAGGTGTCCCGAAGTTTGTGACCTTAGTGATGGGAAAGGGTTCCAAACAAAAACAGTTAGTGAAACCTGGTCGTGATCTTAAGAAGGTGAAGGCAGGTCACAAGAATAGTGAAAAGGGTCAGCGTACAGACAAAAAAAGGGATAGAAAGGAAATGCCACCGAAAGCCAAAGCGGTGGAAACGAGTAGAAAGACAAAAGAGAAAGAAAACACGGAGAAGAAGAATGTAGAGAAAGAGAGGGCAAAGCCAAAGAAGGAACAACCAAAAGATGTGAAGCAGGAAAAGGATGGAAAGAAGCAGGATGCTAAGAAAGCAGTGCCTGCATCGAAGGAAAAGGATGAAAAGAAGCAGGATGCGAAGAAAGGTGTGACTGTGTCGAAGGAAAAGGATGAAAAGAAGCAGGATGAAAAGAAAGGTGTGACTGTGTCGAAAGAAAAGGATGAAAAGAAGCATGATGCCAATGAAGGAAAAGAAAGACCTTCAGCCTTCAAGAGACCTGGTGTAGTTCTACAGCGCCGAGTTTCTTTCAAGCAACCGGAGATCGCAGCATCTGCAACACCGTCACCGCGAAGAGAGTTATTCCCAAGCGTAGACTCTTCCCCAAGCATTTCCATGGAAAGCGTTCAACTTTGGAAGGATGAAGCTAAGAAGAAAGGTATCAGTCTAGAAGAGTTCATGGAAGAATCGTCTCGGGACCTAGTAGACTTAACCGTGATGCAACACATGAAGCAGTTGGTGACTGAGAACGGCGATGATACGAATGAAGATGATGAAAAGAAACAGGAAAAAGGTACCGAACCGACGGAGGTAGAAACGACTGAATCCAAAGATGAGACAAGTCAAAGTGATGAAGACACGGAGTCTAGAATGTCTTGTGAAGAAGGAGAGGAGGAGGAACCGGGAGAAGGGAGTCTGTAGATTTCGAAGAACAATGTCAAAAGCTAGGTGGAATAGAACTTGAGGAGAATGAGTCTTCATCAACCAGTGATGATCAGGAGGAAGAGGACAAAAGCGCTGATGATGAGGAAGCGACCCGCAGCGTTGCTGCAATCATGGATGAACCTAAGGTTGAATCTAAGGATTCTGAGGAAAAGAAGAAAGAAAAGAAGGATGACGACAAAGGATTGCAGCTCGCAAAGACAGTGGAAAAGCAAAGGGAGACAAGCAATTTTGAGACTGCAAACAGCAACTTGTCACTACACTTGGTTGTGACACTACTTGTTTTGAAAGTGAAATCAAACCATGTTTCTGAAACTACTTGTTCTTTCCATCATGATTGAAAACCGTTCCTGTAGTCTCTTCCAAGCTTACCTGTTTATGCGTCACCTAAGGCAAGTCTCATAAAGCTGAGTGGGACCGCTTCAGTAGACAATGCCTTGACAGAAAGCGGTTCCCTCAGTCTCTCGCTGCTGTCTACATCAAGGACAAGCTTGATCTTTTCAGAACCTGGTTGGACATGGAACAAGACTGGACGAAGTGGCTTGGCTCCAATTACTTGACTGTTCAAATACCTTCTTGATTTGAAAAAACACCTTTAGGTCGAGTCACTGGATCAAACATCTGAAGTTACATTGAGGTGCATGATGATCTTCATTTCCCTACTTCAAAGTATTTGGTGGGACAAACCTATAAATCTTCGTGATGGCTTTGGCTTGCGCCTCTAAGGGTGGAAGTGCAAATCCAACGCAAGGCTGAGAAGTCTGTCCTGTCACGCTCCCAGCGAGAAGGCACAAAGGCTCGTGACATCTATGCCAAGTACCCTGCTGAAAAAGCAAAAGCTTTGATAGATTCCCTCACGAAGAAAGGCATGTGGTATTATGACCCTGACTTCGACAAAGATGAAGAGGACCCTACCATATCATCGAACGGTTTTTTGAGTTATATAGATACAACGATTAAAGTCTCAACGAGTTGATTGCGGCTTTCAAATTCAATCTTATCATGCTTCGGAAGTCCTTCCCTATAGTCCTTCAAACATGTAAAGAAAAACAGTGGTGGTCACATCACTCTTCAAGCCATCCTGTTTCCAGGAGATTTACTACTATGTCAACAGTGGCAATGTCATGCGAAGCGATGACAGGACCACAGAAAGCACAGCAGTGACCGTGAGGGACAACAACAACCAGGAGTTGGTGGATCTACTTACGGTGGGGGAAGGACCATTGGCTGCGGGTGCACAACCAGCAATCCAAGCTGCAAATGATGCAGGTAGAGCGGCACTAGCTCAGTCGCTTCAAAATGATGAGACTACTGTTGCCGTCAAAAAAAAAGAAGGAAAAGGGAGAGCAGGCAGAAAAGGCAGAACCAATGACTATCCAAGAGTACCATCCTCAATATGTGATGAAGTGATTCAAAACACCAAAATTACAAAATTACAAGAGGTAACGAAGGTGAGCTTTTTCGATGTTCTAGATTTTATACCTAGGTCTTTTACAAACCTTTGACAGCTTCTCTCTCAGGATGGTGGTAGCAAAAATGGATGAATGTTTAAAGAAGGCTGCAGAAGGTCGCAAGCTTTCGATCTCTCTTGGAAACTTGGCATACAGCGGAGAGGTGTCGCAGCAGCTCCTCCAATTCTCGGAGAAAATGGAGAAAGTTTACAGGAATCTCCAAGCCTTGGGGGAGGGCAAGTTCAAAGATACCAAACTGGTCCAAAAGAATGTTGCCATCATCAATGACAAATTGGAATGGTTCACCAAAGCTGAGGCCAGGTTTCAAAATGTGGCATTCCAACCATTCCAGGTTTATGACTTCATCAATCAAAATTCTTTGTTTCAGTGAAACTTGATCATATTGTACCAGTATCACCCAACCCAGTCTTGATGATTATTGCCACCCTGCTCAGCGTCAGGCTGCTGCCAAAGGATTGCAGAATGGCCTGCAAGCGAAGCCGAAGAAAGCAGCCAAGGGCAAGAAACGTAAAGGGACTGAGACCGAGAAGGAAAGTTCTGCTGCTAAGTAAGCTGATTTTGGGATTTCCACACAGCTTCGCTGGGCTAGAGGTTGTAAAGATCACATATGTGTGTTTGTTCATCATAATGTGAAAAATCTAGACTCTAGATCTTTGTAAGCATCCATTGTCTATCTGTAAGGAAGCATATGTAAACGTATATATGTGTGTGTTTTTGTTTTGTCATGATCAAACTGCTGAAAGAACTTTGAGAGAAGCAACCACCCCAGCCGAAAGACTGTGTGTTGAAGCCGTTTTGGATTTGACAAAAAAACAAGCTAGGAAGGCCTTATATATACCATGAAAGGTCTCCACGCACTATACGAGTGATAGCTGGCGCGTAGGGAATGCAATCAAGGCAGAAGCTAATTGGCAATCAACACGTTGTTTTTATTTTGAGAGAGTTCAAAATAGAAAACTCAAAAGATGTTCTCTTGGAAATTTGGAAATGCTTCCAGATTACCATACAAAAAGGTTTTTCTTTTCGAAATATATCAAAGTTTGAAATGCCAACACTGGTGCAGTGTTTCCTTGATTGCTTGGGAGCCGTTCCTGGAGCATTCGTTAGTGCAATCGAGGTCTGGAGGAAAAGATGTCCTCTAAGAGTTTGCCACCCACAACATATTCATCATTCTGAAAAGGATAACTTTGACAAAACTTTAGGATCAGATTGATCTATAAGATTGTACATAGAATCGTGAGTCCGAACTCTAATCACCTGACGCAATACTTCAACTCTAACCCAGTTGCCTTTCCCAACGCAGGTTGCTCTTCAAATGGTCGGCAACGAGCAAGGCCTGCAAGGGTCACGCAGTGGTGGCATTGGATGCTGCACTTTGGGGGGAAACTAGATGTGATTTCAAAGATTGAAAATCATACCCCTGTACTAGCCAAGGTTCTTAGATTTTCGTGTTCCTGACCCTCAGCCTTTAAGTCAAATTCCGAGGCAAGAACCATATGATACTTTGCCCAAATGTGAGACGGCAGAAACTTACATCCGCACTTTTGCTTAAAGTGGAAAGCATATATGGGTGTTTCCAAAAATAGGGGTAGGCTCAAATCATCCATTTTAAAAGGGTTTTCCATTATAAACCATCCATTTCGGGGAAACCTTATTTTTGTAAACGCCCATATGTTTTGAAAGGAAAAATCAAGCAAATAGTTCTTCTTGTTTATCACCCTCCAAAAAGTCTTCATGTAAGGTATGATTGGAACTGGCCGAGCTCACGTTTCAGAGGTATGTGAACTAGCCAGATCAAACATTAAGGACGGCCTCCCATCAAAGGTGCTGGCTGCATTTGCATCCCTAGGAACAGGAGGTTTGCATGAAGGGAACCAGGAGCGAGACCTCCATAGATGGCTACATTCACTATTCGGGATGCACCTTACTCCATAGATGGTTTCAATGAACTTGACTGTTGCCCTGACTTAAACTACTTGTTTTGGAAAACCTTCTTTGTTGAGTGTGGGAATATGTTAAGTCAAGCTTTCCCTTTTGATACTTTGCTTATACCCCATATTCACGGCCCAGGTTAATGGAAAAACGGCATCGTTGGTGAAGGTGCCATTTCTGCTGCCGCATGAAATCATTCATGCGCTGGCTTGTGCTGGAGAGCTTCAGGCGATTAAATTAGCCTAAAGATTTTCGAATAGGATAGTGTTCAATGAAAGATTTGTTTGTTGAATAAGGTATGAAAACAATCTCACACCAAAGAAAAATCACTACCAGTTTCTGTTCCCTGCAGTTTGGTAGATCCATGACTGCTTTCCGGAGCAAAAAAAGCATTGGAGAATTCTGGAAGCATTGCAAACGTCTAGAAGAATGGCGTGATCACCCTTGTTTGGTGAATGACAATGAGTATGAATGCTACCTGGTCCTATAGAAGTTTGGTATATTGTGTTTGGTTTTGCACTCAAACCCTCAAAGTGGTAAGAACCAAAAATCCAAAGTCAAAGGGTTCAATGGACTATATATGTTTTTTTTAAAACCCAGCTGTTTTCAAAATAAGGTCTTCTACCATTGGTCCTCCATACGGATGGTGCGGAGTTTTTTACCAATTCTGAATACATCGTATGGTCTATGTCATCCTTATTTAGTGAAGCACATATTTGGGACAGCAAATTTCCAATCTGCATCTTGCCCCACGACAGTCTGGGAACCGAACATGTGAAACGAAGCGTCCAAGAGACTGTGGCAGCAGTTGTGGGATGGTCATTGCAATTTGCTGCAAATGGATTGGCTCCAACAGTTAGAGGATTATAGGAAAAAGTTGGGTGGTCAAACGCTAGCATTGGGTTGGAACGCCTGCTATTGGGGATTCAGACATGATGAAAAAGCCCGAAAGGAGGCCAACTACTTTCCCCGATCCTACCAACACTCCTATATCTGTGTACGGTGCATGGCGCAAAAGCATCACAAGGGTTGGTGTCCATTGCTCTCTACAAGAATTTCCATCCGGGTGCTGCTCACAAAATGACCCGAATCAGTCCTTCAGCAATTGAAAAATCATAAGCATTTCTGTTTGATTGGGATGTTTTAAAATATTTGCTGAGCATTTTAACCTTGATCCATTGAAGCCTGACTTCAGAACCCACACCGGCTCCCATAAGTTGCTCCGGCCTTCAGGTCACAAAGACTATTTGCGTGCTGGAGGTGCTTCACCTTGGACCGTGGTAAAAGGATGGAATATCCTCAATTCGTTCCACGATCCAATGCATGTGATACTTTTGGGTACTTGCAGGGACCTATATGCTTCCTCACTTGGTTTTTGGATCCGTCGCAACTTCTTTGGGGAAGGGTCTTCTTTAGAGGATAAGTTGCTACAGTTCTCACTGGAACTCAAAGAAGCATGCAAACGGGAAAAGACTCTAAACTTGAGACTTAAATAAGAATTTTGGTTTACGTTTGTTTCTCTTCTATGGGTGTTGACAAGTTGTTTTTTTCTTGCGAACGTTCTCTAGCACTCAAGGATCAGAATTGGATTCAAGCGGTTCACGCCAGCAAACACTGGGCTCAACACTGCCAGTACGTTTCCAGAATTGGCAAGCACTTTCAAAGCTGCATACCTCAAGAGTGCAATGTGGTTTTTTGCCAAAAAATCCATTGAAATCGCTGACAAGCATCCAACGGATACTTAACTTGTATGAACTTGTAATGAATGAAAATAGATGCACTTGATGCGATGGAATACTTTAGGGTTTAAGGACCCCCCCCAATGTTTTTCTTGGTTGATCTTGGGGTGAGATTTTCCCTTACCTCAGGAAAGCTTACTCCGGGTGATTTCTATTTGCCACTATTCTCTCTATGCAGCTTTCTACATGCAGGACCATGGTGATATTTTGTTTGCACAGGACGAAGCCAACGTTACTAGCTTACATCCAAGTTTCGGAAAACGTTTGTTTTGTTTTTTATTCTACTTTATAGCGAAAGTGGTATGGTAGGTTATAGTGTTACATGGTCAAATATCGATTTAAAATAGTTGGATGGTAGAACTTGGTAAACCCCCACCCACGTTCCCAGTTGATAAAAATCAAACGATGGTCCATTCCAATTCCAAACATGGATTCAAACATCATCCACTCAGGAAGTGGCCAAACATGTGGAGAATCATTTGATCGCGTGGCAGCACATCGCTAGCCGATGTGAGGATTTGGGGTTGAGGTTGTACAAAGTACGACCTAAACATCATTGCTGGATGCACATCGGGGAGGACATCCAAAGAACATGCATAAATCCGAGGAAGTCCGCATCATGCCACAATGATGAATCATTTTTGGGATACATCAAACATATTGGTGTAAAGTGTCACCAATCATCGCTGATGTGCAGGTTATACCAGAGGTATTTGTTGCACTTAAGTTTGCGGTGGCGTGATGCTGCCAACGCATAGTTGGCCTGGGGTGGAAAAAAAACTGAGATTCTCACCTTTTGAAGGTACCATGCAGCGCATGGCCGGCCCACAACTAGAAACGTTTGAAAAAATCATAGTATGTTCACCAAACTGTGATGTTTTTGTACATTTTTCCACTATAGTTCTTTCAAAGGACGACAGTGTATGGTCGTATGTTGATGTGAAGGTTTACCCAAAAAGCGGTTTCGTTTGGTCACCGGAAATGTAAGTAGTGAATGTTATACAGCCAAAACACACGGGGCGGCCGCAACGTGTGTGCAACAATATGCCATCCCATGTGGGGGAGGATGGGTCACTTTTCGTTGATCTAATACTCTTTTATATACGTCTAATAATATACGTTTTAACAGCTATCCACATGCTATGTATTTATCATGAACCTACAACTGTTTACGTTTATGAGAATTAAATGTTTCACGAAAACAGTAGTTAAAAATGATCCAAGCATACAGGCAGAATCAAAAACAACATAGCTGTTGTTTTTGTGCTGGGTGAATGAATGGTTCAACGTGAACGGTTGCTGATAATGCGTGCAGTGCAAGACTCAAAAAACAAGCATGAGTCATGAGCCGGTATACATACCACCCCCCATGGTGTGGCCCCAGGTGTACATAATCCCGCTACCCCAAGTGTACACAGGTTTGATCACTTGCCAACCTGTGCACCATAGAACCTATGATCAACAATCTGCATGTTATCAGCCGTACGCGGGTTTGTTCTCGCGCAGATCGCCAGCTAGTATTGCCACGCTGGGTGAAGCTGATTGACACGGAACGTGCTCGTGTGCACAGTAGACCATGTGCAGCGAAAAGCTGAAAAAACCGAAACGCTGCAGTTTGTGCAGCATTTGTTGAAAATTATTTTTTTGATTTTCATATATATATATAGCAAAAGAAAAATATAATCATATAGCGCAAAACATAATTTTTCAAAACTCAAAAGAACCTACGCCCAAGGAAGAGCTGTTTAAACCGGAACGGTTTCGTGTCTCAATGCAGAAAGAATGCAGAAGAATGAATTATATTTTAAACATTTAAACTAGAAAAAACATTCATGTAAAATTTTAAGCATGTACCATGTGTAAAAAAACTTTTCTTTTAAATTTGCTTAAACCAAAACTGCTTCGTGTCTCAATATTCATTTATACTTTTTCATATAAACAATTTCAGCGTTGCAAATGTGTTTTCATTATAGTAAAAAAATATACAAACGTTTTCCGTTGAAAAGCTGCTTAAACCGGAACGCTTTCGCAACGCAGAATGCATGCAAAAGAAAAAATCTGGCATATAAACAAAATAAACATATTGTTCATAAAAACCATTGGCAATCAAAAATCCTCAAACAATATATTCACAACATGTCAAAACGTTGTCATTGAAAGCTGTTTGAACCGGAACGATTTCGTGCCCCAATGCAGAGTGCATAGAAAACCAATGCATTTAAACAATTAAATTTTACATCTATAGCTATAGAAAAACCAATTGTTAAAGTATGGTTTATGTGAAATATTTACGACGTGTAAAAAACGTTTTCCTATTGAAAGCTTTTTAAACCGGAACGCTTTCGTGTCCACAAACAAAACTTGACAACAATTTTTTATAACAGACAAAAACTTTTGTATAAATATATATATATATATATATTTTTTCTGTAATTTTTTTGTCAGTGCACATGTAAAAACTTTGTACTGTTCAAAAATATTCATAAACAAAAATTTTGCATAATAAAACTAATTCCTTTTTCAGCAGATCGCAAAAAATGCACTCGCAACATTTACGAAATCTTTTCTAATCGAAACATACGCTCAAAGAAGAGCTGTTTAAACCGGAACGATTTCGTGCCCCAATGCAGAGTGCATAGAAAACCAATGCATTTAAACAATAAAACTTTACATCTATAGAAAACCAATTGTTAAAGTGTGGTTTTTGTGAAATATCTACGACATGTCAAAAACGCTTTCCTATTGAAAGCTTTTTAAACCGGAACGCTTTCGTGTCCACAAACAAAACTTGACAACAATTTTTATAACAGACAAAACTTTTGTGTATATATATATATATTTATTTTCTAGAATTTCTTGTCAGTGCACATGTAAAAATTTGTATTGTTCACAATATTCATAAACAAAAATTTTGCATAACAAAACTATATTCCTTTTTCAGCAGATCGCAAGAATGCAATCGCAACATTTACGAAATCTTTTCTAATCGAAACATACTCTCAAAGAAGAGCTGTTTAAACCGGAAGGATGCGCGACTGTGAGCAATTCGAAATTCAATGATATGCATGTTTTTCAAATTTTGAAACATATTTCCAATTGAACAAATCTATACTTTTTTTGCTTTAATGTTTTCATACTTCTTTATTTCTTTTGTATTTTTGCTTTTTGTTATGTTTTTTTAGATGTATTGCATATATACTTGCGAAGGCAAGATACTGACGAAAGCGTTTTATACTAACGAGGTTGTTTCTGTGAAACAGCTCTCGTCAGTAGTTGATGATGTCCTTTGAGTAGCTGTGGATTGTCTCGGCATTTTGTGGGGCAGGCGCGCTATTTGGTGCAGTTGGATTGTGACTCTTGTTTTTCCGCCTATTGTAAATGACGTTTCATAAGTGAGGCGGATCAAGCATGAGATTCATTTTGTGTGGCAGGCGCAGTATTTCGTGAAAGTTTGATAGATAGCCGGAGCGCGAAATGTTGTATTTTTCAATACAAAATGCGTCTCCAAGATGGTACGAGTAAGGTCTCCGAAGCGGCGGGTGCGAGATGACGATTTTATCTTCGGATTATCCTCGGATATCCTCGAATCGTCTTTATTTTGGCGGAAACAATCCAGGGATGCCACGCGGAAATCTTACCCTCAGGATTTCGTGGCAGGCGCAGTATTTGGTGCAGTTGGAGGGTGACTCTTGTTGCTCAGCGCATTCTAAATGACGTATCATAACCGACGCGGATCAAGCACGAGATTCACCGTAACACTCCACAGCTGTCCTTTGTATGGCTGTATGTGCTCTAACATCGTAACGCTGCTGTATGTTAACTCAGCTCCCGTCTGCCATTGTTGTTGTGTAAATAGTATATTACTTGCCTCATGGCACCATCACCGATCTGACTTCCCTTGCAAGTGGTGACTTGCTGCTAAGTTTTTGCTAATGGTTAACAGAATGCAGTATGGAACCGCAATGTGTCTTTAAAAAACCCTCAAGGTTTGCAACTTCTGTTCTTTGTATGCGTGTAGTAGGGCTGTTCCAGGCAGTGGAATGCTTGTTGCCAGCTTTACTTCAATGCGCAGAACATGATGACAAAGAGCACCATATGAACAATAGAAAGAAAGGTCAGGAATTCATATGTATATAAACACGTAAACAAGACCTTTCTTGACTGATATGTAAAGTTTTCATTGCACATCACGAAGAAATACATGCATACGGTACATATATACGTAGATACAGTACATGCCCGCAAGCACATGCCCAAATGGGGCAATGCAAAGATTTCAAATAGTCGGTTTTCCATCGGGTGAATAGGAAAACCGACATATAATCACAATGGGGTGAATATCCAAAGACAGATTTATTGCCCCCCTTTGGAAGTTGAGGTGTGTCGGTGTGGAATTTCAACTTCTGTTTTTTTCGAAAACCGTTGTCACACCTGCAGATTGGATGTTTTTTTCGCTCGCAATCGTGCGATACACTGCCCATTTGGGCTTTGAAAAGGAAGCAGCGCCGTCAAAGAGAGAACTACAAAGTGTTTGCACGTAGTTCCCAAATTGGACCGTTGTGATACAGACTTGTTCTATTCCAGGGTCATTAAAATTCATATGGAATTTTTTTTGTTTCCCATGAAAATACCAAGAAAAACCATATATATATATACACATATGATTCAGTAGGAAACATTATGCGTCTTCAACTGGTGGCCCCCTTTCATGGATCAGTAATGTGGGTATTTTTTTTGTATCTATAGATCTAGGCAAATCCAACTCAGCTGTTTTCCAGCATTTTGTTTGACATTCGCAGAGACCAGCGGCTGTGCCATGTGGCTGGTGGTCACTGGAATTTTTATCTTCTTTTGCCAGCTGCAAAACATTGGATTGCAGGGGTTCCCAGAGTTGGTAGGTAAGGCACTTTATGAGAACTATATTCAGTTCTTTTGGGTTTGTTGTTCGAAGTGCCCACTCTCAAAGTAAAAACTATTTGGCCTCCCCAATTAAAACCATGGCCCTGCATGTCACTGACACCCCGATCAGGTCGCAATCAGATTCCGATTTCCAAATTGCAAACCTGGCGAAGTTTTGCTGCTCTGGCGGGATGGGCTGCATGAGGTATATAGATGTAATGTTTGGAACTGAAACCAAAAACAAATCCATTTGTACCGGATTCACCATATTTACAGTGAATAGTAGATGGGTTTCAAAACGTCAAAACTCTGACATGGATGAGTGGTGGTTCAAGCTGACTTGCATATAACTCGGTCGAATTGGAGTCATGGCTGTGGTTGCTGTGGATGGTGCACATCCAGCGGTTCTTCAAGAAGCGTTTGGGGAAGGAGCTAGCGCATGGATTTGCTCCCCTAAAATGTGAGATGTTTTTGATGGCAATCCCCAATGTTGAGCTGCAATCCACTTTAGAACGGTTTTTGGCTCACCATAGCTTTTGGTGGGTGACCATTGGTTTTCCCTTTTGTGTTTGAGGTTTGCTGAGGGTGGCTCTTCACAATAAAAGTTCTTGCTACACCATTTGACATACGTATGGAAAAATGATGTATATATATATAAGAAAATTATATATATGTATGTTCTTTAAATAAGTCAACATATTCTATATGTATACATGCAGTGTTTTGAATGATTCACTGGTGATACTACTTCTACAAATACTAAACTAAACGAGCTTGTAGATCTTATAATAAGAGAGACTAATAAACCAGAATACGAACTTTGTTATGATATTGATCAAGCAAAAGCAGAATTTAAAAAAAGGGTTAAAGCACGTAATTACAATTTTAAATCTACAATATCTCAAATTGCATTTCTTATTAGCGATGCAAGGCGGAATTTCTCTTTTCAAAAGAACCAGAGAAACCCTGTTAATGGTGATGCTAGTGGTGGCACTTCTGGCCCTGGTAATCCTGTAGTACCTAATCCTGGTAATCCTAGTAACCCGGGAGCACCTAACATTGGTACACCTAATACTGGAACACCTAACACTGGTACACCTAACACTGGAACACCTAATACTGGTACACCTAACACTGGTACACCTAACACTGGAACACCTAATACTGGAGCACCTGTTGCTGATGACGCAACAGAAGAAGAAAGTTTGTGGTCAATAGCAATAAAGAGTTTGAAAGCTAGTTTACAGGAAAGTATAGATAAAAAGAACTTACAGCACCAGCTAATACTTAATAAAGGTCAAGATCTGCAGAATTCTGCAGCATTTGAAAAATTAGCTGACGAAAAACATAGAGCAAGTATTAACAAATTTCTAGATATAATATCTAATGCATCAGGTCAAATTAGTGGTGATGATCTTGTTAGTTTTGTAGATATAATAGGGCAGCAAGTAAAAGCAATAGAACAGAATATCAGTGAACTCAGAGTAATAAAAGACAGTTTATCATTTGATGCTCACCAAATAAGCTCTTCGTTTGCTAATTTTATAAATAAAGCAGAAATGCTTAAGAAAGATCTAAAAAAGTGTAGAGACATTATAGTATTTACTGATAAAGAAAATGTAGGGCCTTCTGGTACACTTGCAAAAGCACTACGTAAGTTAAGTAAAATGGATATTGTTCAACTACATAATGTGAGAGCTACTAATGAATTGATTTTACCTAGAAAACCTAGTACTGAACAATTATATTCGTTCAGTAATACTGTTAGTGCGGTTACTTACAAACCTAATAAGAATATTTTATCTATGAATGATTCTTTAAACCATCGACAAATAGCAGTATTACAAGCTACACATAATATTGCAAATATTACAGATGCTCTTAATTCAGCAATACATTGCTGGAATTTATGTGCTTCACAACAAACTTTAAATACTAATAATGTTAGAGGAAGTAATTCTGTTCTACATTCTCTCACGCCTCCAGATATTATTAGTCTGAACGATAGTTTAAACAACATTATACAGAATGATGGTAAAAAAAGAGCTGTTACACCTCTAGTCAAAGTAAGTAAAAAAATACCTACAAGTATTTTAGGTAACACAGTATTAAGTGAGAAATCAATGTTTTTACCTGTTGTTAATGATACGCATAAAGCTAATAGTGAACAAGGGGAAATATTACTAGAAACAAATAGTCTTCTTAACAGTAAAATAAATAACGTACTTAATCAAAGTATAACACCTTTCAATCCTGATGTTATTAAAACTTCTTCTAGTGAGATTGAACCGTTTCCCGCAAACTACACTCTTGTAAATGGTACACCTACTTTTTCTAATTTTGATATATTTTTAAGATT
>OMLO01000713.1_pt1 | contig 23194 bp, 4 predicted proteins | sample 1674811 | NCBI WGS metagenome assembly OMLO01 (sample SAMN06265003, study PRJEB25207) | coral metagenome | isolation source: Coral host | place: Mexico:La Bocana,Puerto Morelos, Mexico | collected 2008-11-13 | reverse complement strand
CAATTTACATTTTCAACTTAGTTGATATAACGAAATTACCTTGTTACCCCCACCGACGCAGCACCACAGTTTCTTTATAAACTTTCACCCTTTATTGGTTATGCCACCCGAGTGTACAAAAACATTGATAACACTGGCTCGTATAAGATCTGGGCCAGATTGTTCAAAACCTGATTAAGCTAACAAATGATTAGCGAGATTTTGATCTCAGTTTTGTGACTTTTTCGGCGTGATTTTTCGTTAATACTGTTTGGCCTTCTGGTTTGAGTTTGAGTAACCTCTAAATACGCAAGACATAATCTGCGAAAAATATTTTATAAAAGAGAAGTTAAGACTTTGATTAACTTTGATTAATCCTGGGTTAGCGTTGATTGGCTCGGAACAACCCAGTCCTAGTAGCTTCGGGTCAATGCCGGACGTTATATTGGTCGTAAATGTCAAAAAAGTGCGTCTGAGAGACTGTGTACTGTTACATATGTTGATGTGAACGGACGTTTGGGCAATCGGAACAGTAGTTATCTTCAGAGTGAAGTAGACAAGGTCTTATCACAGATATGTAGTCCGCAATGTTACGTAGCTACAATTATAGTTCTTGACCTGGGTGTAAGAAGTGACAGTTGTTGACTAGGAATCAGTTAATCCGAAATACTTTCACTTCGTTTTAAGTCCGCGAGTGGCCTGGTTTTTAGCCATTGGCGTTAAGTCTGGTCTATATTGAAATCACCGCTTCAAATATTGCGCACCTTTAAATATGCTGTAAATTTTGTATTACAAGCAGATTTACCTGCCCATGATAAGCAAATTTCCCACGCTGATAAAACAGCGCGATTTAGATTAAATGATGCGATTCTTACCTTCCCTGCTGTGTCCAGAACGTCAAGGGACAGAAACTGACCGTCCAATTCCACATGATGACGATATGTGCATTCTGCAATGAAAGTGAAAAAGATGATTGCTTACATAAGGTACCTATCTCCAGGGACATAAAGCTTAAAGCCCCATTACCCGGGGGAGGAACTCCCCCATATGAAAAGGACAGGGGTGTTCTTCCGAAAAGCTAAGAGGTACCAAGATCCTGTTTTGTGGGTGTGGCTCCAACTGTTTTTTTATCGCTAACTAGACACCAATTCTAAAGCAACACGTTATCTCCTGCCATATTTTTTGGCTCAATACACTAAAAGGAAACGCTAAACCTCCCGGGACCTTTTTGAGGCTGAACGCCATTAGATTTAACTCTAGAGGTACGACGAGCATCCCCGTCCTTTTCATAAGGGATTCCAGCACCCCCCCCCCCCCCGGGGGGGGGCTTAAAGATCTTCGAGTAGAGTGATTATTGTCTACTTTCTCCTCACAAAATCAATCCAGAACCGAGAATATACAAGAATATACGACTGAAATTAACAAACGACAAGCACAGTTTCTGCCAACGAATAGAAAATTGTAAACGATAGTCTGAACACAAACTCCAAATCAGTGGAATCTTGATGAAACACACAACTCGATATAGTTGCAAATTCTACCAACGAAGTCAAAAGTATGCTCTGTTCCTACAACTTCACATGCAATCTCTCATTCTTCAATCGATCAAAACTGAACAAGTAACACACCAATCAGATTATAGCCAATGTTTTTACTTTACGAAAACGTCGAAATTCTCTGGGAAGGTGAACCTACTAATAATTTTCGTGCAGGAAGAACTCTGCCCAAAACAGATTTACTTTATTTTATTTGTCTTTAAACATTCACTGTGATTACAGACTTTATGGCTGAGTTATGGCTGAGCCGGTTAAGGCTTGAATCGCTAAGGGGTCAGTGTTATGACCGACATTCTTCCGGCTTAGTCTGATGGCTGATGTAAAGTGCAATGCTTAAATGGATTAAAAGGATGAGCCGAATTAAATGCTGTTATGACTATTTTGGATGCGACGTGGGAGAAACAGAAAAATGGCATTGGTGGGCGATCCCAGTATGTGACACAGGAACTATGTAACTAGCAGTCAAGTGGGAGAATAAAGATGCGCCGTCTAACAAGGTGTCGCCGCTGCAAAGAACGAGGAATCGTTTACTCAATCGACAACCGTTGACATCACTATATTCACAGAAGATTCGACAGATTAACCTCTGAAACCCAAGGCTTATTTTGTCAACGGAAATCATCTTGTTCGACCTTTTACCGGTTTTTGGAGTGCTTGTCTGACTAATATATTTAAGGTGGAACCATTTGAGGATCATATCTCATGACCGTTAGCCCGCTGTACATGTACATTCTGAATCGCGCGCAAGCTAGTGTTTTTCATGTGATTTTTTATATAAGTCATAAAATCGTCCTATTTGACTTGTCTCGAACTTTTTGAACACTGTATTTTTTGGATTTTCTGGATTCCTTCATGACGAACGAAAAATGCTGGACTATTTTAGCAGGAGGTAAAATAGATTCCCAGTAATAAATATATACTGATCACGAGGCTAGATTCAGTTTTATCCTGCTGATAACACGCGATATACTGCAAGCTTTTTATATTCCACTGAGTCTCCATTGAACAAATATCAGTGTTGTGTACTTGACAAGCAGTTACGTAATAACACTGTAAAACAAGGTCAAATCAAACTGAATGAAAGAACCTTACCTTAATGTAACCCTAATTCCCCTCGTTTAATTCAAGAAAAAACGTATCGAATTAAGGAGGATTTACTTTGTCTCAAAACTGGAAACAAATGAGCTAAATGGTGTTTTCTTATAGTACAAGCCATGATGATTGTACCGTTTGTACATCATTTAGTCATTATAAGAGTTCTCTTTTCTAAACTGACCACATAACACGTCAATAACATTCCGTGGTTTTTTCCACTTTGAAATGGTTTATCAACCTGCTGATACTGTTTTCATTGAAAATAAATCTGGACAAAAAGAGCTCTTGGAACCCCTAAAAGATAAACACGAAACAGTCAACAGGCCTACAATGCTGTGTTAAGCTGGCTTTAGTGATTAGGCTTTATCCAGGAAATAATTTTCTGATAATACTAATTGCTTATCTCGTCTGGCTGAGTTTATCGTGTACTCGCTCGTTTACACAGTGGTGGCTGCTAAATCAATCAATGTATCAACTTACCCAACGTTGTATCATATTCTCCAATAAAGCGTCGTGTTAAAGCTCGAACAGTGAACGCTAAAATAAATTGAAAAACAAAAGTAACTTTAATACAAGTCGCCTGAATCGAAGGTAGCTGCAAAACGTCTTCTCATGTAACTCTGTTCCCACATTATGTTCAAACACGAGATTTCCGCTTAGGTGCTTGTCGGCAAAAGACAAATGAAGATAAGTAATTACGTTTGGGAATAATTTGGAGGGAAAGAGAGATGCCCTTGTTTTAATATCGTTGCCGAAAGGACATGATTAAATTCGTATGCTTCGAAAGCTATAGGCAGAAATTACACGTGCTCTCATTGCTATGGTAATCGACTTTAAGCTCGGGCTTTTTACTTCAGGGGTTTCACTGGGTTTTCTTTGCTTTAAGTTTCTCGATTAGCGAGGTTGTGACGTAACTTAAGATACATTTTCTGCTAATAAATACCGGCTCTAGTTAGTGATTGTCTTTAATCGTCTTGGCGGGCGTCCGAAATACTAGAAAATACAATCAACTCTAAGTTTCGGCTCGGTGAAGGCCAACAATGACTTTTGTTCCTGATTATAAATCATTCAGTTGACGCATGTTAGGCTTGTAATATCAACTGTCAAACAAGAGAAACATATCGTGTTGAAAACGAACGGTTGAGAAGATGATCATAAACAAGTGAGTCAGGAAAACTTTAAAAATCGGCGAATTAATTAACAATTAACGATCAACGATTACCTTTCCCTGCTAGTTACTGACATGTTTTTATTTTATTTGAATTTGACAGAAGACATTGATTTTATTTACTGCCTTGTTGTCTGTGCTAGTCGCTCTTGGTAGAAACCATAAGTCTCGCTTTCACGGGGTCATTTGAGAAGTCTTGATATTGTGTACTGTAATCTGTGAAACACATGTTTTGAGCAAACAGAAGTCAAAACCATCTTTATCCCACGTTATCCTAACGTATCCGAACACGAACAGTGAGCCTTGACAGCAGCTGTGATGTGGCATTTAGATCTTTCCCGACAAATTTACGAGTAAACTGATTACTAATTGTTACTAAAAATCTAGTGTGGTAAATTTTGTGCGAACAAAAAGGCATAACATACACTAATCAGGCTAACTGTTTAAATTTAGAAACGCAGTCGCTGTAAATTTAGAAACACGTATAAACTGTTCAGTGACCAAGTCACTCGGCGTATTTAAATTTGCTCTAGAAAATAGCCTGTGTGACCCACGTTGTTTCTAAAAACAAACTTTTTCATATGATAACATAGACTGTCCTTTTGAAATATTTTTATACTAAATTCGGTCGCTGTTCGACCTGTGTCGCCACAGCTTCCTCCAGCTAAGTCCGGTTAATGCTCTTCACAACAGGAAGGATTGTGACACCCACTGTTCGGCTTAAAAAGAAAACGATTGTTCTAAAAATTCTTCCACGACTCCTCAGCGAAGACTAGGAGATTTTAATTAACGTTATATTACCAGTGCTGAGTTTCTTTTACAAAACAAGGCGCCGCATTGACAGCATTAACACCGAGTCATAAGACGTTGTTTGTTTTTAAGCCTGCTTTGTTTCTCAGTCTTGTGCCTATATAGCCTGATGGCATATCATCAGTGGTTATATTTTGATATTTCAGCCGTTCCGTTATGTATATTTTAGTTCAGTGGGTGAAGTTCTTGTGGTTTTAAAGTAAATTAAAAGCTACCGCTATCAGATCAGTGATTTTGTCATAGTGCGGCGCTGTTTAAAGACCTATTTACAATATGCACTGTTTAAATTATTCTCACGTGTTGGATTCAACTGGTTTACCTGATTTTCCCACTCCATCTTTACCCAACACTGCAACTTGAACATTTTTGACGCTCGAGGTTGTTCCATTCTTTCTTCTCTTAACCATTGGACTCTTGATTGGCAGTCGCTCGTTAGCTGTCGAGTGTGAGTACTTTTCCTAAAGAAATTAAAACACAGTCATAAAGATGTATTAACGAAACACAACTAAGCAAAAGTTTCCGATATGGTCAGCGATAACCGAGCAACTAAAGGAATGCAAAAAGAGGTATTCAAGTTGCTTACCATTATTACTGTTAAGATGTGAAGCTGTGTGTAATCGTTTCGCGACTGGTCTGCGTGGGTAAATAGCACCCTTTTTGGTGTAGGTGAATAAGATACTTATCTACCTTCCGGTTAATCTTGGCTTTCTACGGTCACGAAATGCGTGACAAGGCGGATATTTGAGCACATTTGCGTGTTGTTGTTGATGAAGAATCCAATATAAGCTATTTTTAATCGGAGCACCCCCTGTCGTTCAATCGATGTTACAGCTATTACACCACCGTGATTTCACGTACTGAGCGCTAAAGATCACGAATAATGGTTCTCTGAAATGAAGCCAGACTCTTTGACTACGTATGGCACGCTTGAAGCACAGAATTCAACAGAGCTATTGTCAAACCATTCAAGGACCTTCGTCATCAGTACTTAAACAAACTGAAAAGCGTAAATTTGTTTATACAATTAGTATGGAACGTGTATTTCATCTTGAATTCCAAACGAGTAAAGTTTTGGCCTATGTTTAGGCTCAAATCTATCACTCCCTTCAAATTAATTTCTTGCGGAAACCGACAACTGACCACAACAATGGCCAAAGGGGATTCAATGAGCTTTGCGGTGAAACGTTAATTTCAGTTCTGATGCCGTAAGATTATCTTTTTCTTTTATTACGCTCTACTCGATCAATATCGATGAAAATCTGTATACAATGTGGCTAGATGAATAAAAGGGTTTTGTTCGAAACGAAACCTCACTGAAAAAGACCGCTCTGCGCAGTCATGGGTAGGTCACAGTGATTTTGAATAAAATCGTATGAAAAAGGGTATCGTGTAAATGCATTGGAGACCTCCACATAACTCTGAAAAGGGCAAAAGAAATGCTTGACAGGATGGACAAATTAATCGATAAATAGCAATGTAAAATGTCTCGGTCGTCAGCCTAACGATCACGCAAAATTGTTTATTTTACACCACTGACCTAGGAAAAGTTTTCACCAATGGCGACGGGGTTTTAGAGTCGAGAAGCGTCGAAGGCATCTTTCCAATTTAACCCGGCCTGACGGTTATTACGTTCCCCTGTGATCCATTTGGCACTGGGGGATTGAGTTAAGAAGGTGTTATAATAAGGATTGGCAAAAAAAAACCCATGTGAATCAGTTTAAAAAAAATGCTGGAATTAAGGGTGTAAAAATCCCTTACTTTACATTCCAATCTCGGCAATTTCAGTCGCCGGGCAGACTTTAGTTTCAAGACCGTCTATGAATTCCAGTACATAACGGTGCCCGTTCTCAGATTTTCATGATCAATTCAATACCTGGAAGTGAAGAATCATTGCGAATGAAGGAAATTACACATGTAATAAAATGATTGTCAGCAAGACAATCTCATGATCTCTTGTTGTCAGCAGTGTGTCTTGATAAGAACTTTTAGATGATCACAGTCAATTTTGGCAAAAACATGAAGACATGTCACACGACTTATAGGCCTGAGCCGGACAACGGACAAACAATCAGTTCCTAAAAGTTTTAGACTAGAGGATGTTGTCTTGACTTTGACCCTATTTTAGTCAGTACAAAAGGATTAAAGTCGTGATGAAAAGAGGATTTCAAATAATGACAGGAACTTCGGCAGTTGGGATGAACTGACATGTGTCATCATTTCCGAGAGCTATGGGAAAATTGCCGACTTGGCAATATGGGTTGTGTGTTGAGAGTATACTGTCAAGGGTAAGTAATCCTCCTTTTTAGCTCACAAAGAACAGACGATTTGTGTGAATTGTCAGCCGGGATTCAAACGAAGAAACACGACCCCCTACGCGTGATCGTTTTAAAATTATAAGTTCTGTGAGTTCTTCGGACTGGATTTCCAAGTTTTAACATCAAACTTTAACTTTGGTCATCAGTATAGTTTAAACGGAGTGACTCTTTTGGTCAATCCAAGCATCCGATTCACCCCGTGTGTTTCCTTTTAAATGGCCTGAATGAGACGGGAGGTTTTCCTCTTAGTGACGAAACAAGGCACACCTTGAAAGTTATACAATGAACCGGGAGAACCTGCATTGTGCTGGGGGTAAATTAATATAGCTGACCAGAGTTTCATTGCGGTTAAGTGCTACTCAATTTATTTCATACCACGCGATATGGTTAGGCTCCTGGTACAAATTATAAATCTTATTCTTGAATCAACTTAACTAAAGGCACGAAGTTGTCAGTGACAAAACAGGAAGGTTTTCAAGAATATTATCTGTCCCAGGGGCCGTTTCAAGGTGCACTTCCCCCAAAACAAAATCAATAAAGACCAACAAACAGTCAAAAGAACAGACAGGAAACAAAGTGATACCTGAGGCTGAAGTAGCATGAATAGTTAACAACAGACGGTAAAACAGCTGTACTTTTAATATCGCGGGCACACATCGAAGCCCGCTCGTGTAAACATACACATGTATGCAGTTTTATAATGTCGTTTTGTTCGTGGAAGGGCAGCGAAAAATACAGAGACCACTTTGAAGCAGGTATGCTATGTATTCAACGTTTTCTTAAGTATATGATTTTCGTTGAAAGAGTGAATTATCCGTGAACACAGTGGTAGATTACGCATGTGTTTCGCGGACTGTACCTAACTCAGCTTACTCACTCGGTTGTTATAAGCTGATTCATCGCCTATACGTTTGTACGAATCGTACATTATATCAAGTTATTTAAAGTCAGAAACAATCTTCTTTAGATAAACCAACGATCTCAAACGTTGAAGGGAAAATTTCAAAATGGACAGACGATGATAACGTGAAGGCTAGGTATCAGATCGGAGCAGCTTAAGCAAAAAATACGTAACTATGCTTATTAACATTTTATGTACACACTGAAATGTCACTCAGTTCAGTCGCAGAGAGTTACGTTTTATTCCCAAAGTGCATAAGTTAAGACTACAATAGCCAGTAATTGAAAAAAAAAAATCACTTAGATGGGGATTATTTTAAACTTGGACCTATTGCTGAGTCATCTTGAGTCATCTGTTCAGAACATTGTGCAATAAGTCGAACCATACCCGAACGATATTGAAATATCTTCCTGAGGGAGGGAGGGAGGGAGGACGGGAGGGATGGATGTGTTCCTCATAGAAACTTCAAAGGTACCATGTGCATGCCCTTGCCAAATGCTCTATGTAAACAGGCAGTGTTTTATGTAACAGCTCCAATTGAAAATGTACCATAATTATGTACTGTATTTTGGCAGGGATTTATGTTTGTCCAAAGTGTGGCCATGAATTGTTTAGTGCTAAAGCTAAGTACAAGCACAACACACCTTGGCCAGCATTTACTGAGACCATAAGGGCTGATAGTGTGTCAAAAGTAAACGAGACTGAACCTCAACAAAGCAGCAAGGCAAAAGCATTGAAGGTACAGTACAATTTGTATACGATTAAGTACATCTTTTATTAAGAGATCTGATCAATCATCAAAATTATTCACTTCAGTTCTCTATCTCCCTATTTCATCCATCCTCAGCCACACTTGCGCATTGTACCTTTTAGGAATAGTTATAGTAGCTTTATAAAAAGGTACTAGTCTGCGTAGACTAGTAGCTTGTACAACATGAGCTTATCCCAGTTTCTGTAGCATGATGCAACTAGGAGTATTTCTACTCCCTCTTCCATGGATGGGACACTAGTCCATTGCAGGGTCACTCACTAGCATTAATTTGCCGGTACTTATTTATTCATGTGGACCTTGATCTAAATAAATTTTAAACTATCAACTTGGTTAGTCTCATAGGTAATATATACACATATAGTGAATAAAATGAAGAATGCCTCTCATGTGGCATATGGCTACCACCATATCTCTCCACCAGACTCTGTGTCACAGCTACACCCTATGTCTTCCCAATATTCTCTAGCTCATTTGTCAGGCCTTAGGTTCAAATTATTTGCCTGCCAAGGCCTGTTGAAACATTTTCTAATTTAGTGCTCTTAGACACTGTTCTGTTTCACAAGGTATCTACACCATCCTCACTGAGGGTTTTTTTTATTTCTTTGAGCCCCCCACCTCCACTTCTGCAGAATTTTCTGAGATTAGCTTCATAGCTTTTTTCTCACATTAGGGATCTTGACCCTGTCAGAATTCCATCATCCTTCCAGGTTGGCATGGACTTCATTACCATTGTCTCCAAAAATGCAAGGTTTTCAACTACACTTGTCTATAAGAAAAATGTGCATGCAAATAGTCAAACCAAACAGGCAAGATTGGTCTGCATCCAGGCCCTGTATGAACCCCTGGAAGTGGGCAGGGATATTGAACATACATGTACCTACATGTAAGAGCAATATTTTGTCAAAATTGACAGTGTACTAGTGTTTATGTACATCCTCAAACATGCGCGTTTTGCCATTGATTTAATGATAGGTAAGCTGTGGCAAATGCGGCAATGGTTTGGGACATGAGTTCTTAAGAGACAGTCCAGATGGTGTATCATCAAGGTTTTGAATCTTCTCTGACTCACTGCAGTTCATACCAAAGCAGGACGAACAACCCAGTGAGTCTACCTTAATTCAAAAGAGTGCGAAGTAAATTTTACACAATATATTAGGGAGTGCTGTTTTCTATTTATAAATGAGTGTGAATGTGTCATATAGTGATGAAATGTATCAAATTAATTTACAAGACTATTTCTGGTATGTATTCAATTTAAATCAAAGGCTTATGATAACACAAGTCCAGGTGGCTGTTAAAATGCCAGACACTGAGAAAATTCTTACTTGTTTTTGTGCTTGTCAGTTTTGTAGCACACATGTTAGTATATGGGCAGATTTGACAAGAATTTTACCTGGCAAAGAAATGCTACTTGCCAATAAGTATTCACAGCTGTTACGTCGCAGCATGTTACACATGTAGAGCTACATCTGTATATAGACTTTGCAATATAGGAAATCATTTTGGTATTGTTTTAAATTCATTTGCAAACTCAAAGCTCCATTAGACCAGCACCCACCCCCTCCTCTAATGACCTGTGTACCTCCTGTACTGATATGCAAAAGAACAGATATGTAATAAAATAGAATAATTGAAGATTTACCATGTTAGATAGTACAATGTAGCTTTGGGCTAAATCAACTAGGAAAGCCATTTTTAAGGAAATACACTGTGATTCCTCAGAAACTGAATCAGTTAAAGTACTTTTTGACCTGAAGCTATGAATTTTATTTATTGATGCTACAGCTTTCATATAACACTGTAAGTAACTGTTTGTATTAAAAAAAACAAAAAACAAAAACAATTATTTCAACTGAAGAGTACAGTGCATTTTGTTTGAGTATATGAAGTGTCTAGCTTGAAACCCTTAAGCTGAGGGAACTAGATATGGAACGTTGTCACAAGTTATTGTAACATCAGACAAGATAACAAACTCATGTAAATTAGACATTTAACTGACTTAGTCTTTATTACTGTCGCCATTTGTGAATAAAACTGTTGTTATAATTAATATTTTTAGTATTAGTATTATTATTTAATGAATAAACACAGCCTTACGCAGAAAGACAGACATTTGTATTACACTATAACGAAGAAAGGTAATTAATTGTGAGATACACTGACGTGTTATGTGACCTTGTCAATCATAGAAAATGGTCGTGGTACAAAATAGATAGCAGAAATGGAAAGAGCGTAATGAATTTTGTAACATTGCCAATTTTGAGGCCACTGGCATTTAAGTGCGCCATTTTAGAGCGGCTAGAAAATTTGAAAATTTTAAGAGGTTTGGTATGCTGATTTGCCATCCAGCAGGTTTTTTCCACACAAATCCTGTTGATATTTTTAACGTTACAATCGCCGTTTTATCATTGACTTCAACGTCCATGGCTTCAAATTTGGCAGTCTTACAAATTTCATTGTGCTCTTTCCATTTCTGGCATCTACTTTGTACCACGACCATTTCTTGATTGACACGTCACGTGACACGGTCATGCAAGGAGCCTACGGTTCCACAAAAAATATAACAATTAAAATAGATAATAGCACGTTGCAATAATACTTACAAGAAGTTACTCAGCATGTATGTTAGAAGAAAGTAATAAATCTACAGTGGCCTCCATTTGGCGATAAAAAAAGATACTCCGATATTTGTCCGCGGACAATATCTCTTTGGAGGAGCGAACAGTTTTCCGAGAGCGATGATGTAGTAAAACTGTGAGCCTCGAGGAACAGATCATGGCCACAGACAAATATCCAAACAAATTCTAATAGAGGCTATTGTGTTTATTATCTTTCAAATATTTTTCGAATTACACGGGATCTGTTACGGGATCCTGTAATGTGGTGTCAGGTATTTTTAGCATGAGAGTGGCCATATCCACCCCACTCATACGCAGCCCTTGACAAGTTTAGTGATTGTTCTTCGTAGATCCTCTTAGGAAGAACGGAGAGGGGGGAGGGGGGGTAGAAGCAGTACATGTACGTGAAGAAAAGCGACGGGTGCTAATGAAATACACGGCTGTAACTGACAGGAAGTGTGTGTATTTGATTGGCTGTCTCCAAAAAACGATCTCACGATTTCTACAACTTCTCCGTAATAGCACTTGGTGTACAAAAAAAGTAGCACTTGGTGTAAAAGAGGTACAACCAACCGAGGAATTACTGTTGAAACAGAAACTACGTGACTTCATATTGCTTGCCGTTGAAGTTGTTGACACGATTTCTTTGCATTTTTCACTACCGTCTGGACAAGACAAATCATTCAAAATCGTATCAAGTTTCCAAATTATCTACTACATCCTGTAGTAGTTAATTAAAAAAATATGAGGATTTTAAAAAACAAAAAAAAAACAACCCGGATATCTTTAATTTCGGAAGTAAAGAACAAAATTAATGATCCTTTCCCTGTCTCGTGCGATATCCGCATTTGAACTAGGTGGAAAAACATTCCATGTTTCACTGACAAGCCTTGTAAATGAAGTTTATATTAAACTTTGTAATCAAATAATACACTTTGATAGGTGAATATCAAATCACAGCTGCAACAACATTGTTGGAAATGATACAATTATGCGATTTCTTTAAAATCAACCAATCAAAACCGATGTTCATTCATGAAGCCATTGGATCCTGTCAAGGCTTCGTGGAAGTGTGAATTCTACCAGATGTGGTGTCTTAGTTTAGTTTGCTCTGTAATTAGCCGACTTAGACCTGTCAATACATGTGTGCCAGTGATTTGCTTTCTCTTAAAAAGCACGAAGTCTCTTATTTAAACCAATTCCACACCCAGTTTCTCCGAGATAAACCGCTTATCTTAAACCTGGCTACAACGGACAAAGCGAAAGGAATTCTCCGGTGCATAGTAAGTCACAGTTGCGATTAAATTTTGTATTTTCCAACCCATTAATTGCGCCATTGCGCCATTGCTCTTCCAACAAATCTTTTGTTTTCACGTATAAGGGGTTCTAAGTACTTACACACAGAATATTTTTTAGATGAAAGCCGAACCAATATCGTATTCACGGTGAAATCTTATATTTTCTTGCAAACATTTCGAAGCCTCAAATGAAATTTTCAGGATAACGGTACATGTACATTATTTGGTAAAATGTATTTTACTTGGACATTTATTCAGTTAAAACGTATGTCTTCTACAAAATTTAAATGAGTTCATTTGGGGATCTCTTGGTTTCAACGGCGCCCTACTTTGAGCAGCGTTACTGGAAGTTTGTGCTTTAGTTGAAATTGATTTCGTCGAGTGTGGATAAACTTTGGCCAACATGTACCAAACGATACTCACATTCTACACTCGAAGATGTTGTCTATTCCAGTGCGCTGAAAACATGTTTTGATGAGATTGCTGCGGGTGAATATTTTTGTTGTTTGATACTGAGTCCAAGTTAGCGGAATAAAATTGAACTCGGTGTAACTATGACCAGGAAGATCATTTGACGGTAAGCAGTGTTTCTTGAAAAGAGATTTGAGAAAAGCATAATAATGTGCATATTGAAAACCTAAAATGAGCGAGTTTATTAAGTTATTGATGTCTACGCTTGCCAAACAAATCCGTTCGAAAAGCTGATTTCTCCCTGTTTCGTCCCCAAGCCGGCACTTGGTCTCGGTAAAAGGAAGGAAACAGGCAGCGCGCGCGAGGCCTGAGGACAACAGGAATATAGACAACAAAGTAGAATTGATTATGTTTCTGTCATAGCAAAAAACAGACTTGTCGTAGATTAATTGAATGTTCGATTTGAGATAAGGCCATCACAACTGCTGGACTTCCTGAAGTCCCAGGTTCAGTCCTTCTCTCTATGTAAAGAAAACTAGTTGGAATTTTTTGGGCGTTTCTGCTTATTTAAAATACTTGTTTATTTAAGGGACACAAGGTAAACTACTGGGCCATCAGTAATGGTGTTTACCCTATTATTTTTTGTCAGTTTTGTAAAGAGTTTCATATCTTTAACAAAATTTTAACGAGCGGTCTTTTCGGGGTGTTGCAAGAAACTTGGAATCCAGGTACTGAGCAATGAGAACCCTGCGTTCTACTTATAGCAAAGGGGTCTCTTGATATAAAAGCGGGGGGTTAAGAAAGTTTTAAAGAAAGTAGTCGATCGATCTCCTTTTCTTGTTTGCCAATTTGAGTACAACTTCCCGTGCACCCACCAATTCTATTTCCACAGTTTTTCATCGTGAATTATGACAAGAAGTTAAGGTAGACATATTTTACGAGAGTGGCTGTCGAACACTCTCATTCTCTCCGGTTGTCCATCTATTAGCTTACGCGTGAGCGATCTTTGCAGGAACTCATTTTTTTTTAATCCCAGCGGATAGATCATTTTTTCTTTAAAGTCAGAATTCAAAGAAAACAAAACACGACGGCAAAGGCAGCTGTTGAAAGCTGTAGATTAATGTATATGCAAATAATATAATAAACACAGAACGACAGATGAATATGTTGCCACCAATAAATGGAGAAATTCACTAGTTTTATTTACTTGAAGAATTTTGCAAGTGTTCAAAATCTGCAAAAATTATGATTCGAGTTGTCGCTCCTTCTCATTTTATAAGCTCCGAGGCCTTTCTAGATTATGTTCACTGTACTTCCCGTTCAATTACGCCACTCAGTTGACAGGTTCTCGTTAGAAGCGGTCTTTGCATCCAGCTATTTGTATTTTTCTCTACCTTTTCACTGCTTATTGCTTTTTCTTAATATTAGTTAGAATAGAAAAATAATCGTTTAAGTCTAATTAATTTGTTATTTTAGGTAGAGCTGCAAAACCTAGTCATAAATAGCTGCTGACAAAACGTCAATTGACCAAACAAAACGGAAAGCATTAATCCTTTTAATGAAGGAAACCAGCATGAGATTCGCCACCTGTCTCTCGACTTTTTTTCAGTTTTAGCTAGCTGTGTCGTTTTCTTTCTAGGTCACAGTGAAATTAAGATACAGTAGCCTCCATTTGGCGATAAAAAGATACTCCGATATTTGTCCGGGGCAATATCTGTTTGGAGGAGCGAACAGTTTTCCGAGAGCGATGATATAGTAAAACTGTGAGCCTCGAGGAACAGATCATGGCCACAGACAAATATCGAAACATATTCTAATAGAGGCTATTGTGTTTATTATCTTTCAAATATTTTTCGAATTACACGGGATCTGTTACGGGATCCTGTAATGTGGTGTCAGGTATTTTTAGCATGAGAGTGGCCATATCCACCCCACTCATACGCAGCCCTTGACAAGTTTAGTGATTGTTCTTCGTAGATCCTCTTAGGAAGAACGGAGAGGGGGGAGGGGGGGTAGAAGCAGTACATGTACGTGAAGAAAAGCGACGGGTGCTAATGAAATACACGGCTGTAACTGACAGGAAGTGTGTGTATTTGATTGGCTGTCTCCAAAAAACGATCTCACGATTTCTACAACTTCTCCGTAATAGCACTTGGTGTACAAAAAAAGTAGCACTTGGTGTAAAAGAGGTACAACCAACCGAGGAATTACTGTTGAAACAGAAACTACGTGACTTCATATTGCTTGCCGTTGAAGTTGTTGACACGATTTCTTTGCATTTTTCACTACCGTCTGGACAAGACAAATCATTCAAAATCGTATCAAGTTTCCAAATTATCTACTACATCCTGTAGTAGTTAATTAAAAAAATATGAGGATTTTAAAAAACAAAAAAAAAACAACCCGGATATCTTTAATTTCGGAAGTAAAGAACAAAATTAATGATCCTTTCCCTGTCTCGTGCGATATCCGCATTTGAACTAGGTGGAAAAACATTCCATGTTTCACTGACAAGCCTTGTAAATGAAGTTTATATTAAACTTTGTAATCAAATAATACACTTTGATAGGTGAATATCAAATCACAGCTGCAACAACATTGTTGGAAATGATACAATTATGCGATTTCTTTAAAATCAACCAATCAAAACCGATGTTCATTCATGAAGCCATTGGATCCTGTCAAGGCTTCGTGGAAGTGTGAATTCTACCAGATGTGGTGTCTTAGTTTAGTTTGCTCTGTAATTAGCCGACTTAGACCTGTCAATACATGTGTGCCAGTGATTTGCTTTCTCTTAAAAAGCACGAAGTCTCTTATTTAAACCAATTCCACACCCAGTTTCTCCGAGATAAACCGCTTATCTTAAACCTGGCTACAACGGACAAAGCGAAAGGAATTCTCCGGTGCATAGTAAGTCACAGTTGCGATTAAATTTTGTATTTTCCAACCCATTAATTGCGCCATTGCGCCATTGCTCTTCCAACAAATCTTTTGTTTTCACGTATAAGGGGTTCTAAGTACTTACACACAGAATATTTTTTAGATGAAAGCCGAACCAATATCGTATTCACGGTGAAATCTTATATTTTCTTGCAAACATTTCGAAGCCTCAAATGAAATTTTCAGGATAACGGTACATGTACATTATTTGGTAAAATGTATTTTACTTGGACATTTATTCAGTTAAAACGTATGTCTTCTACAAAATTTAAATGAGTTCATTTGGGGATCTCTTGGTTTCAACGGCGCCCTACTTTGAGCAGCGTTACTGGAAGTTTGTGCTTTAGTTGAAATTGATTTCGTCGAGTGTGGATAAACTTTGGCCAACATGTACCAAACGATACTCACATTCTACACTCGAAGATGTTGTCTATTCCAGTGCGCTGAAAACATGTTTTGATGAGATTGCTGCGGGTGAATATTTTTGTTGTTTGATACTGAGTCCAAGTTAGCGGAATAAAATTGAACTCGGTGTAACTATGACCAGGAAGATCATTTGACGGTAAGCAGTGTTTCTTGAAAAGAGATTTGAGAAAAGCATAATAATGTGCATATTGAAAACCTAAAATGAGCGAGTTTATTAAGTTATTGATGTCTACGCTTGCCAAACAAATCCGTTCGAAAAGCTGATTTCTCCCTGTTTCGTCCCCAAGCCGGCACTTGGTCTCGGTAAAAGGAAGGAAACAGGCAGCGCGCGCGAGGCCTGAGGACAACAGGAATATAGACAACAAAGTAGAATTGATTATGTTTCTGTCATAGCAAAAAACAGACTTGTCGTAGATTAATTGAATGTTCGATTTGAGATAAGGCCATCACAACTGCTGGACTTCCTGAAGTCCCAGGTTCAGTCCTTCTCTCTATGTAAAGAAAACTAGTTGGAATTTTTTGGGCGTTTCTGCTTATTTAAAATACTTGTTTATTTAAGGGACACAAGGTAAACTACTGGGCCATCAGTAATGGTGTTTACCCTATTATTTTTTGTCAGTTTTGTAAAGAGTTTCATATCTTTAACAAAATTTTAACGAGCGGTCTTTTCGGGGTGTTGCAAGAAACTTGGAATCCAGGTACTGAGCAATGAGAACCCTGCGTTCTACTTATAGCAAAGGGGTCTCTTGATATAAAAGCGGGGGGTTAAGAAAGTTTTAAAGAAAGTAGTCGATCGATCTCCTTTTCTTGTTTGCCAATTTGAGTACAACTTCCCGTGCACCCACCAATTCTATTTCCACAGTTTTTCATCGTGAATTATGACAAGAAGTTAAGGTAGACATATTTTACGAGAGTGGCTGTCGAACACTCTCATTCTCTCCGGTTGTCCATCTATTAGCTTACGCGTGAGCGATCTTTGCAGGAACTCATTTTTTTTTAATCCCAGCGGATAGATCATTTTTTCTTTAAAGTCAGAATTCAAAGAAAACAAAACACGACGGCAAAGGCAGCTGTTGAAAGCTGTAGATTAATGTATATGCAAATAATATAATAAACACAGAACGACAGATGAATATGTTGCCACCAATAAATGGAGAAATTCACTAGTTTTATTTACTTGAAGAATTTTGCAAGTGTTCAAAATCTGCAAAAATTATGATTCGAGTTGTCGCTCCTTCTCATTTTATAAGCTCCGAGGCCTTTCTAGATTGTGTTCAATGTACTTCCCGTTCAATTACGCCAGTCAGTTGACAGGTTCTCGTTAGAAGCGGTCTTTGCATCCAGCTATTTGTGTTTTTCTCTACCTTTTCACTGCTTATTGCTTTTTCTTAATATTAGTTAGAATAGAAAAATAATCGTCAAAGTCTAATTAATTTGTTATTTTAGTTAGAGCTGCAAAAGGGTACGTAGTCATAAATAGCTGCTGACAAAACGTCAATTGACCAAACAAAGCCGAAAGCATTAATCCTTGGAATAAAGGAAACCATGAGATTCGCCGCCTGTCTCTTGACTTTTTTTCAGTTTAGCTAGCTGTGTCGTTTTCTTTCTAGGTCACAGTGAAATTAAGATGCATTTGCGTAAAAGCACTATGAAATACTACTTTCCTGTAGGTTAGATAATATAGAAAATTTTATCGAACATGTTTTTTCCAAGCTGGGACTGAGGCGACACAACTAAATATGCAAACGTCGCGTGCCGCCAATCAAATTCGACTGCCGATCGACCAGACAGCTTTCAGTGCAATTTTCAAATATGCAAAGCGGAACTGCGTGTATCCAGTTTGGAACATTTCTTGAAAAGCCGTGCAATTTTTGCACGTTTGCGAAGAAAAGATATAGCCACGGTGTTGGCGCAGCCACTTCGACTTCACTTGTGCTGAGGATCACGATAAGAGATCAGGATAATTCTTTGAGGTAGTTTAACGCTGGTTTTGTTTTTCAAAATTTGAAAATAAGTCTTGACAATGGGGGAAGGGCGGTTCAACCCACTTCTGTCGTTCGAAATGAAAATCGACTTTCTGAGTTAAAGGGATATCGAACGTAAGGGGAAATAGCAAGTCTTCGACTGCATTTTCTGACCTTAAGAGAAATCGTAACCTCTTTTAGGGATGATACACAAAAGATGACCACAAATATATGCAAAAAATTGTCCGTAACGTTTTAATGAAGTATGGATAATTTTCACTTAGGAAATTCTGACAAACATTAGTTAGGGCTGTAAAAGGGTAGTCATAAATAGTTGCTGACAAAACCTCGATTGATCAAACAAAACCGAATTCGAAAACTTTACAGGAATCCTTGGAATAAAGGAAACCATGAGATTCACCGCCTGTCTCTCGACTTTTTTCAGTTTTAGCTAGCTGTGTCGTTTTCTTTCTAGGTCACAGTGAAATTAAGATACATTTGCGTAAAAGCACTATGCAATACTACTTTCCTGTAGGTTAGATAATATCTAAAATTTTATCGAACATGTTTTTTCCAAGCTGAGACTGAGGCGACACAACTAAATATGCAATCGTCGCGTGCCGCCAATCAAAATTCGTGACTGCTGACCAGACAGCTTTCAGTGCAATTTTCAAATATGCAAAGCGGAACTGCGTGTATCCAGTTTGGAACATTTCTTGAAAAGCCGTGCAATTTTTGCACGTTTGCGAAGAAAAGATATAGCCACGGTGTTGGCGCAGCCACTTCGACTTCACTTGTGCTGAGGATCACGATAAGAGATCAGGATAATTCTTTGAGGTAGTTTAACGCTGGTTTTGTTTTTCAAAATTTGAAAATAAGTCTTGACAATGGGGGAAGGGCGGTTCAACCCACTTCTGTCGTTCGAAATGAAAATCGACTTTCTGAGTTGAAAGGATATCGAAAATAAGCGGAAATAGCAAGTCTTCGACTGCATTTTTTTGACCTTAAGAGAAATCGTAACCTCTGCTAGTTTTTAGCCGATAGTATACAAATGATGACCACAAATGGATGCAAAACTTTGTTCGTAACGTTTTAATGAAATATGGATAATTTTCACTTAGGAAATTCTGATAAACATTGGTGATGTTCTCTGAAACATTATGAAGAACATTATGAATTTAGTTATCAATATTGTACCTCTTGTTTCTTAACATTGATATTTTAATGACAGATGTGACAATATGTTTTCTTAAAGTCTCTCAAAGGCCGGAAACTCAACACTGATAGGTCAGCTAAGTAATGACAATTTTGAGTCAGCAGGGATCCGAAATTTTGTACAATTTTCTTTTAAAATAATTTATGGCTGTCAGGTTTTTTTAAATCAGTGGTTTTCGATCGGTGTGTATTTTTTTAGGCATTAACAAGATGTCATTTGTCTTGTCAATTTGTCGCCCGCAAGCGTTCCACACATCCCCCTCATCTCTTTATTTAAATGTTTCCAAGGGAAATGGAAACGTGCTTACAAAGAATGTGCATCGAGTACTCAGCACAAACTCTTTGACCGCTATCCGCGTCACGGAGGATCTAGATCGCACCAGATTAGTTATTTCTGTATAATTATTTCTCTATATTTTATACCATCAGTATACGGGACCTGTTTAATATATATAGTAGCACCGAATGAACTATATATTAACGCGCGCTTTCAAAAGATCCATGCAACGGAACCGCTATCTTTAACATAATTATAATGTTTGCTTTCGTATATAGAAGTGAGAGGCAGATAAAAACAACATCAAACAAAACGACCAAGAAAACATTACCGACCAAACATGGCCATTTAACCAATCAATAGTTGTTTATTGACGGTCGTATATTATCATAGGTGCGCTTTTTCCGATTTGTTATTCTCTGAAATGTTTGACACTGACGTCTTCAAATTCTTCTTCACAGCGAGATTTAGAAGAGAAAGACATGTTTAAAAAGATTAGAGAGACCATGACTGTATATTAAAAGGCAATGGTTCCAAAAAAAAACAGTAAAGAAATAACCATGAAAAATTCATGAATAAACGACTTTGGGGAATTAATACTGATGAGATAAAAACGTATGTCAAAAGCATAAAACGGGATGAAGACTTTTCCAGACAACGCTCATTAAGAAGTTAACTAACCTAACCCTATGCCAAAACCCTAGCCCTAACCCAATTACCAACTACAGAACCCAGTGACGTAATGCTCGCACTATCTTGAGAATAAATAGCCAAATCGCACGTTGGAAAGTGGAAACCTTCTTAAAACTGATGTTAGCCTATTATAAAATAAAATTCAATATAACAATGAATTTGGCTCTAAAATTGTAGCGATAAACCCGAACTAGATAATTTTAACCAAAGAAAACGAAATTTGTAAAACGTGTGAAGTTTCATGTGCTGAATTATTATTCAGTTGATGAATTTAACATTTTAATATCTGCTTTTGTACACGAATTTGGCACAAAAGCTTCTCTCGAAACGATGCGCTCACCTGTGAAATATCTTAAAAAATTGCGGAAATTGTTAAAACCAGAGCACTGAAATTTCTCAAGTTTCATCATTTCACAGCACCCGTTTCCCGATGTGCTTGGAAAACTACTCTAATGACCAAACGAAACATGTAATTCAGTGCACTGGGCAAATTTCTAACGCGTCATTGTATATGTAATTACAACTTCCCTATGTGCTTAAAACAAGTGGCTTAGGGGCAGCGAAATCAATATTGACAACACAACTTCCGATGCCCCAATTCATCCTGACAATTAATTTCCTTTAGATGGAAGGATTACATTTTTTTATCCGAGTTGAGAATCTTAAATTGGCCTCCTGCAGAGAAAAATGATAATTTGGGCGGCGAAGATTGTAGTAGAAGCAGAAAGAGCAATTTGTTATTGTGTTCATAGGCTGTACTGACATCGTTGCTATTCCTCATTTGCATAAATCATTGTAAAAGACCTACCAAAACCGTCAAGTTTAATGCGTATTTTACGTCATAATCAAATGAAAGAGTATGTTTGTGCATTTTTTCTTGCACAGTAGCACGTTTTCCTCTTTTTTCTTCAATCTAAAATGTGAGAGAAATCGCGATTACTGCGGAACGTTTATCACTCACAGTCGGAGACAAATGCTCTTAAACGGAAGTTCAACGAGATTACTTACTTGAGATTGAATACAAAATGACAAATACAATTTGATCGACAGAAGTAAAACAATTGCATTTCTTTTCACCACTACGTAATTAGGTCAATTACTTTTTCTTGATAAAAGCGCGGTACTTCAGTTAGCGAGTATTAATTTCACCAAAAAACGTCAACAGAGGCACATTCACCTCGTCGGACGCCTCTGAAGAAAGGTACAGTAGGCTTTTACTTGCGTACTTAGATTGAACGAAAAAAAAAATTTTTTCGTTAGCTAAAGGATTCCGTTTCGTTATTAATGCTTAGTGGAGGCCGGAAAATTGAGCTAAAGAAAGGCAAACGGAATGCGTAACATACTTGTATCGTCAACTTAATCAAATTTTCAAAACAATACGTCCAAAAGAAATTGTATTAAGAAAATACGTCGCTAAGAAGAAAGAAGAAGAAGAAAAATGAAACTTGATGTTTATTGTACATATTTTAAGGTCTGTTCACATCTTGTTCACCACATTGTTCACATTTAAATTTATTTATAAACAGATTTATATTGATTTATATTCATATATATCTTTAGGCATTATGTCTACCGCAACGATATGTCCTTAGTTTTGCTTTTATCACATAAAAAATATTTCTCTTTTAGAATTTGTTTTTAAAATGTATGGTTAATCGGCATGATCGAATTGATTTAATGCGAGTGATAGTAAACAAAAGAAGGCTGTTGTTGTTGTTTTTTTTTTATCACCTTTTTGACACAAAAAAAGCCAAAATGGCTGTTAACACATATTGTAGTTCGTGATTGAGGAAGTTCAGCTAAAAAGCCTGTCCTAAGCTTATGAAAGCATAGATATACCACAACAAGAATTTTTTTTTCTTTCACAGCAATTCTATATTTTCATAAGCCTCGGAGCAAGGTGTTCTTTTTTCCTTTATTACCTTAAAATTAAAAAAGTCGATATGATATGAGCAGGTGCGAGTTAGCACTTCTTCGCAGAAGAGAGTGTATAAACAACTTTCAATACACGTGAAAGCGGTGGTAGGTAGGTACATTTGCGCGTATAACATCTTTTTGTTTTAATTTCGCACAGCGGATAAAGTGAAAACATATTGAAACACTCTGATCGATTCGAAGAACAACAGGCCTTTTTGAAACGCAAATGAATATATATTTCTCTCAAGTAATGTTTTCCTTTTAATATACAATGCACAAAGGTTTAGCCTGCAAGCAGGGGGTTCGTTTTAAGGACGTGCACTCGAAAATATTCTACTCGATAGATTTTCTTCAAACTTCTACTGCGGACAGATAATGAATTACTTGTAAAGAAAAGAAAAAAAAATTGGGGTGATGGACCTCGTTTCCGAAATAAAGCGTGTGGAGAAGAAAAAACATGGTCTCCAGGGCTTTTAGCTTAAAACATATCGCAGATAGAACAACGGAATCGAACTATCCTAGTAATATTTTGTATAAGTGAATCCGTTGCGTTCATAATTCCAAATATTTGCAACGTTTCACAAAACTTAACCCTTCCGGAATAGTTATTTGAAACTGCCGCACAGATAAACGAAGACCTAAAAAGAACGGAAATCGATGGTGCATTTTGCCTGGAAAAGAATCAAAATTCTAATCTATAGATTTTCTTCATTTTTTCGCTAAACGTAGACATTTGGTAGACAGAATGATCCATGGAACGAAAAATTGTGGTCACCGAATGTCCGAGATCGTTAAATTCAGGCAAAGATATTTCAATGGCCATCTCCACCTGCCCTATC
>OMLO01000712.1_pt1 | contig 23208 bp, 10 predicted proteins | sample 1674811 | NCBI WGS metagenome assembly OMLO01 (sample SAMN06265003, study PRJEB25207) | coral metagenome | isolation source: Coral host | place: Mexico:La Bocana,Puerto Morelos, Mexico | collected 2008-11-13 | reverse complement strand
ATTATTAGAATTTTGACAAAACGCGCGTGAAATTATTTCCTAATTTCACTCGTCACAATTTGATTACCCATACTAATCATAAAAATTACAATTTCCTAATTGTGATTGGTTTAATACCATTACATATACCTTACTGCGACCAAAAACCTTGATTTAAATTCCTAAGCGAGAGGAAGAGCATCTCCGACTTTTTTTTTATAGCAGGAGTTCCTCCCAGGGTGAAAAGCTTACCCGATATCTATCTCTTTTCAAAGGCAGCTCAATGCGCAGGTTGCACGAAATCATCAGCCAGACCTGGTTCCATCACTTTTTCTACATGGCGCTTTGGTAATCGACGATAGAGGAAGAAAAAATATACACCTTCACAAAAGAACAAGACTGTAGATATGAAACCACAGATCCCAGAAGCTTTTAGCTCGTCAAGACCGTAATCTTTTCCTTTGGCAAAGACCACAGCAGAACCGATGAGCAAGGCTAGGGCGGCCAGAAAACACCCAATCATACCAAGAATTGGATGCCTAACCACTGCTGGGAGCTTTTCGAACACGTGAATCATGCGGAGAATAATGTGTAAGACCACAAAGATGAATGCTGCAGTCGCCACAAAGATCAAGAACTCGTATTCCGCTCTGTAGCTGCCAGGAAAACTCGACAAAATAACGAACGTAAGGAAGGTCATGAGTGCCTCTACAAGCTTAAGCCATCCCTCTTTTGTAGTCACGATCCACAGAAAATCACAGCAGTTGCAACTGCACTTACGCTGCGACTCCGTGTTCGCTGTCGTAGTTTCTCCGTCAGCCATATTTGATAGAGCACATGCGAGGGACGAGCGGGACCTTGAAACTACTTTCGAATTCCAGTGATGGATCCTGCCATTCCTCAATCCCCATTCGCCATTCGCCATTCCCCATTCCCCATAACCGATTCCCTATTCCCGATTTCCGATTTCCGATTCAGGATTCTCGCACCGGATTCCCGATGCCTGATTATCGATTCCCGTTGTAGTAAATATCAGCCTTGCTTCACTGTTATTGTATTTCTCCCACCAACCTCGTTCCTAGGGACTTTTCCCTGTCCCTGCGAACGAGGTTGAGATCCCCAGCATATTTAGTTACGTCTGGGCCGTAGATCATCTTAGATCCCATAAGCTTTTCATAACATGGTCTGCCCATGTATTTCTACGGAACTCTCTTTTATTTGTCCGCAATCTCATTATCGCAATGTGGACATGATTGTTCACAGTCACGCGTTGTACATGTGGCGTTGACCAATCCGCAAACATTTAGTCTGAATTTTATCTGAGGTCGTTGCCTTGTTTAGCGGACAAGGGGCTTTTGTGCGGGTAGCTCTAGTTTTCTCTACAACCAGGATGGGCTCCTTCTGCTATGAGTTGTGGGAGGGCGGGTTTTCAGGTTTGCGGAATTGGTCACATTTTCGATTTTTCCCCGTAAATTATCCAGTTTTCGGATTTGCTATCAATTGCGGTTTTTGGTATATTCCCTTGTCAGCTTTGGTTTTTGGGGTTTTTTTTGTTTGGCTATATACAGTTTAAAACAAATTTGGTCCAGAAGATTCAGAAAATATTTCGGATTTGGAGATTGCAATCACCTCCCCCTGACGTCAAATGTATACCTCGAAGGGACTAGCAAGCACAAATGAAGTCTTTGCCAAGAAATAGGCATTTTAATATTTAATTGTCGTTTTTTTGGAAAATATCTACCAGTCTAAGAGTTAATAGTAGGCTAAAAATGTAAAGCCGTCAATGATTTCAAATGAAACCCTCCAAAAAAGAAAACCTCGTTCCCAGGGTTCTCTCTCTTCCTACCTCGAGACTTTCTCGAAGTAGGAAGAGAGAGGACCCTGGGAACGAGGTTGGTTTTTTGATCATTTATTTGTTCAGTGGTTTCCGGTTTGAGCGGTTTTTATGGCTGCTTTTCGGTTTTCAAGGAAACTTTGAGTGATTGTACGGTTCCTATTAGGACCCAGTTCCCCCTCTCCGTGTTAATGAGACCCAACCAGGTCGAAACAGCAGTTCACAGGGGGGATCCAGTATTTTTCTTAGGTGGGGGTGCACCACTAAGGAATGGTGCAACTGGGACTGCCGAATATCAGTTATATTAGAAAGCGGCATGCCATCTCAGAGGGGGGAGAGGGGCTACGCACTCCCTGCAGTCTCTGCCAAGATCAGCCCCTCGTCCCGGGCTGCATTTTTGGCGTTCAGTTCATTTTCTACGCAGTATCGGCCTACAACAGCATTCTCGTTTGCGGTCTCTTGCCACATTTGGGATGACATAAAAGATCCCCATTGGCCATAGCGTAGCTAAAGGTCGAATAGTCCTGAGCGTTGAAATGTTTTTCATTTGACAGAAAAGAAGAAAAGAAACCCATACACTGTGAAACCTGCCTCGTTGCCGTCGTGAAAAGATCTAGCACTATGAAAAGGAAAGTGAAACTGATTAAATTAAAATTGACAGTATGTTCCCTCAGGACAAATATGAACCTTCATTCCATTAAGTATATTTTAAAATCGAGGTTAAAAGTAATAACATCAAAGGAAAATCCACAATCAATCGGAAATGCAAGTACAGTATGGGTGACATTTGAAAATTCTCTAAAAATTGCATGAGTACATTTTGATAATCACTTTATCAGATATGACCGACAAAGTTACGAACGCCTGTATCAATTTTCTGGATCTCTGAATGATAACCCTCAATAATAATTAGGTGATGGTCGTTAACGTGCCCCTGGTTCTTTGAAGAGAAAAGACCCTGGGAACGAGGATTCAGTCTGTCCAAGATAGGAATCTGTCTTTGATCATTTGTCTCTGACATATGATAAAAAAATGTACGCTTTTAATGACGTTAATTTGGATAGCGTGACCCCCAAAATAGCCATTATTTGAACAATTCAGTGGACTTTGGTCTTTATGCCACCGCACGATTATTTTTCTACAGTCAAACTACTGTATGCTGTCTAACAGATTATTCGCCAGTGTAGTCCGTCTTTGACATTGTTAATAATTATAGTAGATAATGTCACCTCGTAAACCCGTAAAAGGTGAGTGAAGGTGGTCGAGACAGGCGAATATTTTCAACATGATGCTGAATCTCCAGATTTATTGCCAGCGGTAAGCTTTACTTCGCGCCTGCGGGGGAATTTAAATAATGGCGCACGCGCTCAAACTTCCAAGCTTTGCAATAGCGTGCACCATTCAATAATATCAAACTTTTTTATTTGTGTCCGCTTTCTTTGTAAAGCGAGATTTCCGCTCATGTTGTATGGTAGACATGCGAATAGATGATTCAACGGTTAGTCCCACCAGGGACGAAGAGAGAGACATGATTTTGACCTCGAGTTCGGAGACAACGTTGAACAAATCAAGCGTACAAACTTTGGGTTGTGGAGACAATTGCTTGAATGGCATTAAAAGGCCGCCCGAGCATCGCACAAAGACTACGGGTAAAGGAGGTAAAGGAGAGTTTATTATCAACGGTCTTACGCATAATCCCTCCTTAGTTACTCACGGTGGAAGAACACTTAAAAAGCCCGCTCGTTACGTAGAGTCAGACTCCGACGATGAGCGAAGTTCACGGAGGAAGTTTCATTCGGTGAAGAGGAAGCGTCTGTTGTCAGACCCTTCGCGTCCTAAATGTAAGAATGGCCGAACAAAGTCTTTAGAAAGAGACTCTTCTCATTTATTGTCGAATCATGAGATGGAAGGAAGACTGATATCTCCAAAACGGCAAAACGGCGAGAGGACAGATTTGGAGTACGGTTTAGCTGGCCTTGTCTCGCCTTCTGGCATAGTTAGTTCTTTGTCATCAACATGTAATAATTCTCGTAGTCACTCATCTGAATCTGTTTGCCTGAAAAGGACGCCAAGTGAACTTCAAACGGAGAACGAGAGTTCAAATTCTAGCGAGACTCCTTCCAAACGAAAGAGAGGCAGGCCTCCAAAGAATCTAACACAGTCTTTCGAGAAATTGCATTCAGTTGACATTCATTCGCCACATGGCAATTGTGATACAAGTGCCACGAAAGCATCTCTCGCGTCACCTTCAACTTCAAAATTTTGTAAGAAAAGAAAACTGTCGAAAGGCATACGCAATTTGCAAAAGAACTGTTTGTCTTCCAGCAGCGATGAAAACGAATCCGCGACATCAACTCCCAGGAGAAGGGGTCGACCGCCGAAGAAATTGTTATCAAGTTGCGAAACAAAACACAAAATATTCCGGACACAAAATGGCGTGAAAAAACCTTGGGTGCGGCCTCTTTTGAAAGCAGTCGACAAACGTTCATTGCTGAAACCTTCAAAAGAATCCCTGGACTATTTGCTACACTCACCGGAAGCATTTATGACCAAGGTGAACTCGAAGTTTGTAGGGGTGAATGGTTGCAGGCTTCTGTCTCCTGGCAAAGAGGTGAAACGTAAACGTGGTCGGCCACCAAAGCCGAAACCTGAACCGTCGTTTGATACAGACAAGATTGAAAGTGATGCTTTTCACTTTACCGGAGAGGACGAACAGAACGATGGCTCACTAACGTTAAAACACAAACTGAAGAAATTAAAGTTACAAAGAAAGGAGGACAAGAGACCACCTGGTGCTTCTGTGTTGAAAAAGAGAGCTATTGCAGAGAAACTCAAACGTAAGGCTTTGAATAAGGCCAGAAAAAATCATAAGGTAAGAAGTGAACTGAATGTATCTCAAAGTGATTGTGAACCAGTGATGGGAACTGAGCAAAGTTCTGACAATGTTCACAAACGTAGAAGAAGAAACAAGGCCGACAAAATTCTTGGAATGAGACGAAATGTCTCAGGCATGTATGAGTATTTAGTCCAGTGGAAAGATGGAACCAGCTCTTGGGCTCCGTCTAATGAATTGGCTGATTACGAACTAGACTTCAAATGGTTTCTTGGTCATGACTGCCAAGATGTGACAGTTGTAAACAGATTATCTTACCATGCATACTGGAAGGAAGACTTGATCGAGTGTCATAGCAACCAATCTGAAGTTGACAGATTGCCATCAAATGTTGATTCACATTTAGTGCAAGTCAGTTTGAAGAAAACAAACTGTGCACAAGTTGAGGAATCCAATCCTTGCGAGAAACGGTTTATTTGCAAAGAAGTGTCTGTTCAAAAATTAGATGATTGTCTCCATGTTACTGTTGCTCGATCCACAAGCAAGAGAAGAAAAATTAATCAGAGAATTGTAGACTCTCTTACTCTTGTCATGGAGGATGCGGCCACTGACCAATCAGAGTTTGTTGTTATCAGTGGCTTAGGAGAAGAGACATTCTGTGGTGTTGATCTCAAAGATCTTGCAGCAGTGCCATGCGAGGAGGAACCAAAACATTACAGAAGAGATGTGGATAAAATAAGGTATGTTGCTAAATAAGGCATAAGAAAATCTGTGGTGGACAGTTCTAAAAAACTACAAAACTTGTATATATGATATTCTAACCTGTCATAGTTAAAAGATAACAAAATATTGAATTATTGTCAAACATGTGCATGTAAGCAATACTGTTATTATCAACTGGTTTTCACGTGTGGTAAAAGGATTTTCCTTTGCAAAAAAAGCCGATAATCCTTGTGATAAGCTGATAATAACAGTGTTGTTGCCATAGAGACTAACATAACCTCCGAAATTAAAAGAAAATTAACGGACAACTTCAGTAATATTATGTAAATATATTTAAATTTCAATGCCAAGATGTTTTTTTTTTTTGCTAACATACCGTAAGTATGTGTCTGTTTACAGTATTTCATATTGTTGGCATTACGTACAGTTGGTCTACCAAACAGAAATTTAATATATATACAGAGCTTGGACACTTTGTTACTGTGTCAAGTGGTGGCTTATGTTGAACAAGATAAAAGCCAATGTTTGATGTAAAATTTACATTACCTGTAAAGGATGTTTGTATTACCACCCAGTCATGTAGACATCTGATTGTTTGAAGCAGTTCTGACCCTTTTTCTTAATTCATTCTTGAAATAAAAACTTGTGATGTCTTTAGTGTCTTAATATTGTCAAAAATACCCAAAACAGGCAGTGAATAATCATGTGGCATGAGTTTATTTACCAATGTTTTTGTAACATCGCAGGAACATGTTGATCACATCATACTGACAAAACTTGCCATCTGCTTATCTAAATAGGTGTATCTTTATTTGAAATAGACCTGACCCCTAACAACTTGTTCAAAAGCTATAAATTTGCAAATTTCATGTACAGTGTTAGCGACAAGTTTCAAGACATCATTACTGTAAACTAGAGGCTGAACTGTGAATTTTCAGGCAAATTCTCAGGTTACATATGAATATAAACATATCCAAAAAATCTAATTGTCTTGATAGTGGTTTTAGGGAAATATGATGATAAACATGTAGAAGGCAGTTCAATCAAAGAAGCAGATCCTTATTAGTTCTTGATAGAGCAAAAGATGCAACAGTAATGTATAAATGCCCTAAATTAGGAAACACGCTAGGTGTGCAAGAAGACTGCTTAATAATATAGGAGAGCTAAATGGTCCAGGGCTTGAAAAATTCTTAAATTCCAGCTTACCCTTCAGACAAGCAGCTCTTGAATTTTGCTTGCTCTGGGCAAGTCTTAGTTTGCTTTTTTCAATTTAGTTTGCAGACCACTTGCCTGTGCGCTCTTGCCAATCAGGCAAGTGAGAACAAAAATTACCTGTCCCCTCAGGAAATATACCTGTCCCTGCACTGGTATTACGATATTTGGGAAAAGCTGTATAATGTAAAAGCACTTGACTCTAACTTGCGTTACTGTGTTTACTCATGAACAGGGCAATGATTTCCATTAATGATAAATAAATGAAGCCATTTTTGATTATGCATTATAAATTATATGTGTTCCTCTCTAGGTATCTGGCCCAGGTTATAATTGATTTTCCAAAGCCAATAGTTGCTGCTCTGAAGAAGCCAGCTCAAGGACTTGGAGCAAAACTTGTGTCTCTTTGTGATTTAGTTTGTGATGAGGTGAGTAATTACATTCCAATCATCAGAGGAACAAATGGCTTACATGTACATGTACATGTACTTCAAACGTTAATTCCAGATTGTATGACTTGAAATGACTATAGTGTATTGGATGACTGCAAATTAAGACTGCACACCTTCCAACTTCCCACCCCAATACAATACTAGCCCCTGCAATTTAGCCTTCAGCATTTAACTTCATTTAGGCCTAGTAACTTTCTGGTTATCATATTGTACTTCAGATGTTGGGATGTAGTGGGAAAGTTCAGAGATCTCTTTGAGAACAAAATACAGTCAAACCTCTGCTACTGGCTGGGAACTTTGCTAGTTGAACACATCCAGTAGGCAGACACTTAGTAATGGTCCCAGCCACATACAAAACTACATTTTTAACTTCCATAAGAAGAAAGCATGCACTTTTTGCAGTCCTGACAATGTCATTTTACAGGAGGTTCAACTGTATGTAGTGACTCCAACGAGGGCTTAGACTTAGAATGTAGGAAAATGGTGTTGTGGTTGTGATTATAGGTTGTTATTTTTATCAGCACTTGAAAACATACATGTACCATTGAGCTTTGTTCTGATACCTTTTTGTGTTCCTATCAATCTCTTTACCGCTACTTTGGCAAGGTTCATTTTATTGCAAGAGGCTGTTAGTTTTAAACTGAAACTTCCATTATAAAATAATGCTAAGGCAACTTCTTTCATCTGTCCCATTAACTGGGAGGACCTCACTGTTTTTAAAAGGTATTTGGTACTGATAGTTTTTTAGTTTACTTAATGTTTGTAAATTACAATCATGTGAGATTATTTGTGATATTAACTTGGGCACTGATGAACATTGTGGTATGTGTGTATTGTTGAATGTTTCAGGCATCTCTTGGTGAACCAGTCAGCCTTCAGAATGTCTCCAAGGGTCGCATTCCTTACGGTTTTGCAAAGCTCATGGGGCACACATCAATAAATGAACAAATCCTTGTTGGGCACAAAGTACCCATGTCCCAGTTAGACTGTTTGAATTCTGCATCTGAAGTCTTCAATCACACACGCTACACTGCCACTGTGTCAGCGACTCTAAAGGCCATGAATGTGCCAAATGGGATGCTGTATGATGACCGTTTACAGATGGAGTGCAGTACTGATGCGCTCTCAGAGCTGGAGCAACAGCTGCTTCAAGAAGAGCGAAAAGCAAGGAGTGAATGTATTGAGGAGATGAAAACACTCTGGAAAGATGTGTTATCTCAAGAGGAATGCAATGTCTAGGAAAATGTAGAAAATCAACCTAGTTTCTATTTGCTGTCTTTGCTACATTCATTGCATATCTAGTTAATGTGTAGGTATTACTTATTGCCAGTAGCTACCGTAATTATTTGGGAAATTCCATGTAAGAAAGCGCACACTTAAAACTCATGCTCAAGATACCAGTCAAGTGATTTACCTCTTTCTTGTCAGTGTTTTATAAAAGAAAATTAATGTTGAAACACATTTTCTCCATGTCTCTATTGAGTCATAGAAACTCTAAGGAAAGTTTTGTAGAACTCCAAAAAGGATGCACCTGCTTCTCTGTTGGATGTCTCATTGTCCTGAACTTTCTTGTTGACTTTTTGAAATCTTAAGGGGTTAACCATTTCCAGTAGAGAGTTTTGCAATACTTGCTGTGGAAAAACAGGTTTGACAATTCTGTAAAAAAATTCCCTTTAAAGAACAAACTCTGCATGTAATTTAGATTGTATGTCTTGAAGGTATGACAGCTGCTCTCTGTGTAATTAACAATGGACACTCACTTGTGTTCCTCTCAAATTTTGTTCTTCAATGTTATATACGAGTTATTATCTAATTATCAACATAACAAATATTGTATAGTAAAAGCTGCTACAAGGCAGCTTTCTTTTTGATAGTTAAAGAAATAATTTCATTTTTGTGACTTCCATTTGTATAGAGATTGCAGTATTATTGTTAGTAACAATTTGTAGTGGGCTTGAAAGATTTACAGATGCTTAATAATGTTAAATGACAAAACAGGATCTACCCATCTCAATATTTCTTCATACGTGCATACAAAGTATAAAATACATATACACTCACCTGGAGTTTATGATGATCTTGAAATATTATTTTATGGTGATTGATGCCAAAATCTAGCAAATTAATTTATAAAATTTAACATGTGCTCAAAATGTTTAAAAAATGTCAGATTCCATTTCTTAAGTCTGGCAGCCAAATATTGGAAACTTAATTCATAAATGTTGCAATGACCACAAAAAGTATTACGAAAAATGTTACATCTTTGTGATTCCTGCTCTAACAGTCATACCAGATTCAGAAATTATGTGCACGCTTTTTTTTTTAATGAAACCAACAAATTCACAAAATATTTCTGGATTTGCTGGAGATCAAGCAATGTTTTCTATGTACCCACCCACTAGTCAGTTCATATGTAAGAGCACTGTATATGATACATGGACAAACTCATGGAATTGACTTACTCATGAACCCCCATAAAAAACTCACCTTTATCAGCATGATTTGCACTAAAAATTGTAAATTCTAGATGGATCTCAAAAAAAATAACAAGAATTTGTAAGTTGACCAGGATGAGTGGTGTATGTTGAATGAAGAGATTAACATAAAAATTACACATAAATTTTGTGTTGTTGAGATTACTTCAAAACTTTAGCAAACACCTTGTTGCAACTTTGTGCGGCAGTGAAGACTTCTTCATCCACAAAGGAAGCTTTATTTTTCCCACTTTGGTGTTTTTCTATCTTACTAAACTAATATTTTGTGATTTCCCTCACATTGAAGCTAATTTTGCACATTACTGAAAACGTCTCAGAATATCGTGACGTAGCTCCTTTAAAGCTGAGCCATGTATTTATATATAGTTCTGTATTTATTGCCTGTCTTTCCTCTCATTGTCCACTGTTGTATGATTCAGAAATCTATTATCATGTTCTTGTGAAGAGCTTAGCAAATGGAAAAAAAAGAAATATTTTTTGCACATTTCATGTATCATGTATAGATAGGTTTTTGATATTGTAATGTTATGTATTGAAGAGCAGATATTAAAAAGTGAACAAAACCTGTTTGAATGCATTACTTTGTTTGATCTTTTATTACCACAAATTATTCTGCTCTTACATCACCCTAGTCTGATATATGTATAGTAAGTTAGGTAGATCTGGGTATTCTATCTTGTTCACCCTGGACATTCTAGTGGAATGCACATCAATCAGCTAGCAATTATTTGAATACAATCAGCCAAACTTATCCTGGGGCAGTGACTGGCTGCAAGGATGATTTGCCCACCTGGTTTGAACATCTGGAGAGTTTTTCTTGTAAAGAAATACTGTTAAAAAAGTTTTGCCTGCCTGTGAAAACCAGTTGCCCTCTTGCTGAAAAATCAACAAATGCATGTCAGGGTGTTATGAAAATGTATTACCAATGTCTAGTTTCTTTCTTGAATTTTGTCATAGTTTTGATTAATTGGTAACAGGACATTGCATCATCTAATTATGTCTGTAATCATACTCGTAATTAACTAATTGGACTCCCCTTGGTCCTAATCTGATTGGTGCATAAACTACACTATTTTGCATTACTTAATCTGCAAAGTTGTAATTGGACAGTTGGCTGTAATCAAACACCTGTAATTGGACAGTTCACAAGCCAATCATTTCAAGTCCTTTCAACTAAATTTACCAATCACAACAATGATTACAGTCACTATAGTAACCAATTCAAGTTAGTGACTTTGTAAAATTGCAGAGGATTATCTCTGATGACTGTTTTCAAAGAAACTTAACAGCCATTTTTCAAGCTATTCTCCATATTTTTAATTACCACATTTAAAATTGACTATTAAAAGCTATCTTTTGAATGAAACTTCCACTTTTTTATCACTTATGATTAGTTGGTGACCGTGTTGTCCTATTCTGTCTGCAAACATACTCGTGACTAACAAATCAGACTCCAGCTTCACGTTTGTCTGATTTTGTTAATCACTCGTATGAATAGACAAAATTGGACTCCACTTAGTCATATTATCATTATGAATTGTACAACACAATGTCCAATTACTAATTAATCATATCTATGACAAATTTTGAAATTACCGTAAAAATCTTTTAAGGTAGAAACATCAACTCAGAAAAAAATCCAAGTTCCAGATGGGATTTGAACCCACGACCCTCCATGATCTAGTCGGATGCTATAACCACTGAACTACTGGAGACTACTATGGTGAGTGAGGGTGAAATGTAGGTCTTTGACTGGAACCGCATCCCACGGTCACACAGCTAAGATAACTTGGCGCATATGAACTCTTAGGAACCTTTTTTGAGCAAAAAAGCCAGTTGCACTTTCCATGAGTTATAAAAATTGTAGGAAACATTAAGACAGCCATTAAACTGTGTGTAATTGATGCACAAAGTACATGCATATCCAAATACAGGTATCCAGTTACAAAAAGTTCACCTGAATTGGGCACCCACATGATTGCACACTGATTATGTGACCATCAGGCGTGCAGAGAGCCATTCACAACGTGGAAGTTTGTTAGCACTATGTTCATTACCGATCAGAACACCTTCTGATGGCTTCCGTTTCAAATGGCCAATTAACTTGTGACAAGTTTCCTCCGATTTCAAACATTCATATGTTGAAACATTTGAAATTCCAACAAGAATGAATGGTGAATTTGACAATTTAATACCTACACCCTTACTAGTTTGCGTGTTTTGATTGGCCAGTTCAAATGGAGCCAGTAAAAAGTTGTCAAAATTCAATCAAAACTTTCTCAAGTGGCAATAGTAGGGTGCACATTATTAAGTAAATGTAAAATAAGAAAAATAAAACATTTACTTTCTTTTTCTAAAAAAATAAATTAACTCCAGTAAAGTCGAGTGGCCAAGCCACAAAACTGTGTTAAAGCAGGATGCTGTTCCAAAATCAGGTACCGTACTGACTTCTAGGGACAGCATGTCACCTTTTTGAGAAAGCCTGTACCTTTCCAGACAGGATCTGGGATTGGCTAAAAAAAGAATAAAAGAAATATTGACACAATAGCCATGTCACCGAAAACAATAGAAGCTACGGGATAAGAGAACGAATCAAAATACAGGTCTGGAAGAGGTACAGGATTACTTGACTTTTTCCATTTACTTCTGTTAGGACAAGGAGTAAGTTTTAAACTCAAATTCAGAATTCTTAGATTCCTCAGTCCTTTTCAAAACTTGTCTGATAACATTTTAAGGGAACAGCTGGAAACAATTACCAAATCCAAATAATTGAATCTTTAATATACTTGTAATGCACAAACAACAATGTGAAAAGGTACTCCCTACAAAAAAGTTCATTTTTGTTTGGTAATTGAATATTATATACTATTAGTACAGTGCACTACAATAAATACTTTACAAATGGCACATTTTTAAAAGTGCTGATGGATATTAATTTCAGACCAAGAACCAGTACAATTTGTGTCACCACTACCAGGTTCACTTCAAAATATTAGACTTGTCACATGTTGACTGATGTGTCAACTACCTTCCCATTTATAGGTCTTGGGTACTGGAGACAACCCCACTGCCAAGTTCAATTCAGTTTTAACAGTCCTTTAACAAGTCTTTGATATTCCCAAAGCTCTTATTTGGGTTGGAGGTGGGTCTACTTTTGGAAGCGATTTGTTTACTCTATACAGGCAGCTCTGATGGCTAGACAACGTTTTCTTACATTACAACCTATAACTTAATCTACAACTATAACTATATACACAATAACATATATAAACAGGGCAATTCATGGTGTGATTGATGTCACATAATGCTCAGCATTTTCACAGGCAGGCAAAACTTTTTTAAAGCAGACATTTACATTAAATATTGCATAAAAATTAACTTAGCAAAGCCCATAGAGCTCAAATGACCGAAGGACCAAACTCAAAGAAAGAGGGATAATTCCACATTTTAATATTTTAAGCTTATGAATTATCCCTCAAGACCACTGACAGCCAACAAGGAAAATCATTTCTCATAAATGAGGAAAGCATTGCCTTGGCTACCTGAGGCCATATAAATGGGGTCAGGTCACAATTGAGAAAGTATAATTTTACATTGTAAAAATGACCTCTAAGTACTGGTAACAAGAGAAAAACAGTCTATACACAGATGAAAATATATCCTCGGTGTGTGCATTATGTCTAGTTGACGTTGCATCTTAACAACAGGGGAATTTTGGCGGTGCGATGTTGTAACAGGTATACCTTGGTAGGTTAAAATTTAATTTAAAATAATACACTAACAGGAATGATTTGTACACCATCATCTGATGTGAAGCCTTGACTAGCCAAGTAGCAGTGGCAATAGATAAGGTAACTGCTTATGGTACTATTTTAAAAAAGCTAGGCTTTTTGAATACTGATAAAAAATTGAAAATTTAGGAACCATTACACACTATCAAATTAACTACAAATTTTGACTCAAACACTACTTTTTCTAATTTGTTAGAAATTATAAATAGGTGAAAAGATAATAAGATCATTAAAATATCCTCCAGCATTGTCACCACCTCCAAACATAGCAATTTCTTCTTTGTTATTTGTTTCACCCTCTACAGCTAGAAAGAGAGCTACATGCCCTGCACGCGGGCTAAGACTGTTGCTGGTCTGAACTGTAGTGCAAGTCAATGTCCCTGAAGAAGATAATAATTAAGAATTTTTAGATAATGCTTGATTCTAACAAAGCTAAGTACTATAAATAAACAATAGCCTCCATGATAAGGTTCAGTCTGTATAAGTGGCTCATTAGACCAGAGCTCTTCCCAGTTTCTGTAGCATGAAGCAACTTGGAGTATTTCTTCTCCCCCCCAGGATGGATGCTAATCCATTGCATTATCCCCCCAGCATTAAATTTGACAGCACCCATTTATACACCTGTATGGAGAGGGGCATTGTGAGAGAAAAGTGTCTTACCAAAGAACAAAACTCAATGTCCCCGGCAAGGGCTCGACCCTGGAGTCACTCGCTCCAGAGTCAAGTGCACTAACAATGATGCCACCACACCTCCCTAGGGCACAAAAAAAAATTTGTCTGCAGACAATATCTGTTCCATTAGAAGAAAATGGTTTTCTGAGAGCACAGCTTGAGTACAACTGTGAGCTTTGAGGAAGAGATAATTTCCAAGGGCAAAATCTGAGCATACTTTTAAAGTCAAATGGAGACTATTGTAATTATCCTTAAAATATATTTTTGTAAGCTGCAGAATCTTCTAAAATTGGGGAATATCACTCACTGACGCATTTAGACCAATCCCATTAGAGCACAAATATTTGATGGATTATATTAAAAATTCTAATTCTAATTATTAAAATCCATCAAATATTTTCGCGTGAATGGGAACAACTCTTTACATTTATAAGTGTAATTGTTACACTCATAAATACAGAGAATGGTTTCTAGTGAATATTGAGTGTCCAATGTAATCAGGTTATTCAGGTTATTACTTTGGTTTTTGTAATGTACTGGACGTGAACCTACAACTGGTGGCAAAAATGACAATCACAATCTGGATAGTACACTCACTTTGACAGGTAGTCTGAACCCTTTTTGAAAAATCCTGCCTACACCCCTGCCATTTTCTGGTCCTGAGGGTGTCTGATTATGGGAGCTTTGACTGTGCATGCATTTCCATACAAACTGTTCATAGAAAATTGTTCATGTTTACCTAGTACATACAGGATGAACTCACCTATGTCAAAAACAAATGAGTCTGTCAGTATCTGATTGCCATCGTATCCACCATGAACAAAAATCCTTTGTCTTGGTAGAACTGTTGAAGCATGCCAGCTACGAGGTGAGGGTAATGTGCCAGTGATAGTGGGACAGGAGAACTCCATCATAGCTGTAATGTGTCATCACATATATTCAATTATATTTAATGTTTCTCTTTAAATTGAAGTGCTGGAAACTTAAATACCATTCCCCATGGGAAGAAATGTGCCTATCTTTGTTAATGCACATATTAACTTGTTACATGTACATTCAAAACAGCTTAAGTATTCTGCCTAAATGATGACCAATGCTTTCATTAATCCAATGTTGTCCAGAATATTATCACCTCACTCATAGGAATGAAAAGATATTTTATGTTGAACTCTATGTACCGGTAGATATGGGGAGCAGGGATGGTACAGTGGTGAGAACACACATCTCCCACCAATGTGGCCTGGGTTCAAATCCTGGACCCAGCATCAAAGGCAGGTTGAATTTATTGTTGGGTCTTGCCTTGAAACAGGGGGTTTTCTACAGGTTCCCTGGTTTTCCTCCCTACACAAACAACAATACCTCTAAATTTTGATTTAATCTAGAAACAATGAATAAAAAGCAATGGCATTGCTGGATTGATAAAACTGTTGATCATCACTTCTCCATAATTAAAAGTTAAATCTTGAAAGTGAATAAATTATTATATAAAAAACATTATTACAAAAACAGCGTGACTACAGCAGCTGTAAGATTCAGCTATAACTAAATGTAAATATATCAAAGTTCTTAACCTTTCATGTCTCAGACTTACCTAAGTCTATAATAGAAACATCATTGAAACACTGTGGAAAATCCCAGCCTCCAAATATGACTAATCTGTCCCCTAATAAAGATGCTGAATGACTACATTGAGTGCCAGGAGAGAAATCAAATAATTTAATTAGCAATTATCTTAAAAATTGATAACCTTTAGTTGGTGTTTAATTACAGATTGACAAGTAGTGGCATTGATTCAAACAAGAGAAATACAAGATGTTCAATAATATAATCTATCAATAATTATTAGCTTGGGGAGGGAACTGGAGATCCTTTCGTCATAGATCACTGAAAATACTTAAAGCCCAAAGGACTGAAAATGCTTTGGGTCCACCTTATAAAGAGGTCTGGATCTACCACTGACAAAAATGCAAGATGAAGAAGCCAAAGATTACATCTCCCTGTTACTGCCATTCTTTTCTTGGTACATATGGAAAGCCTTTCTCTCTGAACAGATTGAAACTTAATAAAATGGCAGGGCAATAACAAAAGAGACCATCACATCTCAATTTTGTTACTCTCAGGAAGTTTCTCTTTTAAAATACCTCTCTTTTTATTCATTTTTTTGTTATCAAATAGGCCTTATTTCCTACTAATTAATAGAACAATCTATCACAAGAGCTCAAACCACCTTTAGCTTAGTAAATTGTCATAAGATGGCTCTGAACCCTCAAGACAGAATTTTTAAAAACAAATTTACTTAGTAGAACAATAAGTCAAGATACCCTGATTTGGGGTTGGGTGGAGTCCCACTTGTGATGGGTTTGTACCAATTCTTTGCCGAAGTGTTAAAGATGTAAAGTTCATTACTGCAGCCATCAGGTTGTGGATCAGGGTTAGGAAACACTCCTCCAAACACCAGGAGCTCTCCATTGAACAAGTTACAGCTATGATATGCTCTGGTTGGTGCATTACCGACAGCCTGCAAATGAAACAAGCCATTACAAAGTATGCACCAGTAAATTTTATTTGAAGGGCTTTAGCCTGTGTAGCAAGTGTTTCCGTTGGGTTGAGAAGCAAAGAAAGACAGAGGAACAGGATTTTTTATGTTTTGCCCTTGCATCACTCTGTGCATGGGCAAAACACCGAAAATCCCCTTCCTCTGTCTTTCTTTGCTCTGCAACCCAACGGAAATGCCTGAAGCCCAGGAGAATAGAGGGCAGGAGTGGTACAGGAGGCGGGAGAGGAAAAAAGGCAGTCCTAAATCTACCTGGAGAAAGACCACAGAACTACAGACACTAAACCATAACTGGAAACAGGCTGCATGGCTTGTAAAGGATCATCCTTGGAGACCCAGGGGCAGTTAGTGGGGCCATCAAAAAATTTAGGCAAAGAAAAGTCACAGAGATGGAGGGGTCTCTCTGCCCTATGTGCCAGTTGGTGTCTAAAGGATAGATGATATATCGGTCGAATATAGAATTAACAAACCTTGACAGCTGACCAGGTATTTGTTTGAAGGTCTAGAATGTTGACATCACTGAACCATCTTTTAGTCTTTGACCCTCCATAGACATACAAAACTTTCTTTTCTGCGTCATAGGTGACTGTGTGTCCTATCCGTCTATCAGCCCCACCTCCTTCACAACTCTCTTGTTTCCAAGAAATACATTCTTGGTTGAAGGCAATAAAAAAAAACATGAAATCAAGTATGTTGATAAGGCAAGAGTTGAATAATAAATTGTCAATTTAAGAGTGACATATTAATTGTGTCCAAACTAGATGCCTGTTGAAAACCTTGCAAAATCTTTAAGGGCTAAAAGATAAATTTCTGTTCTGTTTTTTTTTTTTTAATTTTGGTGTTGCCTTGATGTAGAGAATATCAATTAAACAATCAGGATTGAAAGATACATGAAGACTTTTGGGCAAATTAGAAGGAAAAGTTACTTGACAGGAGGAAAAACCTACTTGTTCCTGAGGCAGCCAGATGGCATTTTTTCAAGCCCTGTTTGGGTCAATTATTCAATTTAATTCTAACCTTGTGACATATTCAATGTCCAAACTGAATCTTTAGCCATCTGAAGCTTGCTTCCCTGTCCTCCAATCAGGATGGCTTTTCTCTTGTCAATCAAACACATGTCATGTCCCCACCGGCCTGATGGCACTGATAAATACAAGAAAAAAAGTTTATGTCTGCATTTTTCCCGTAGAGGTCTCTGCATAGTTGACATGGTCTTGTATTTCCTAACGTGATGGGAGAATGTCTGGCTTTTTTTTAGGCCTGCATCAGTGGTAAATGTCTGTAGCTATTCAGACTCCTGTGAGTGTGGTAGTCTAGAGATTACCACTAGCACCCTGAATTTAGTGTTTTGTTGTGTTCTTGTCACAGTGCAACGTTTTCAATTTTTAATGATATACAGTTACTGTACGAAATAACATTTACAATGCAGTTAAAATATATGTCATTTCCAGACCACTCACGACACCAGGGGCTTCATTTAGGGCTGGGCATAGGGCTAGTTCACAAGGATAATTTTGCCAACCTGGCTTGACTACATGTATCTAGCAGAAAGTTTTTCTTAAAATGAAGGTCAGATCAAATATTAATATTTACCCGCCTGTAAAAACCAGTTGCCTTGCTGTTAAAAATGTTAATTAAAAATGATACAAGATGTCATACTGTCATATGTGGTTATTTTGAGTTCAACGTGGTCATTGTGAATCTTTGCTATGTTTAGTGACTATAAGTTGATCAAGGCAATTAGCAGGAGACATCACAAGATAGGGACTTGAAAATTTAACAAGTGTATGGCAAACGACAAAAATATATTTATTTGAATTTTTCAACTTACCGTCACCCAAGTTGATGGCCAATGGAGTGTCAGGGGGTGTCAGTAGTTCGGGACTTTTTGCTGGAGTTTTCTTGGGATTCCTTTTAACACAACTTGAAACGTGTTGAGAATTCTGCTTTTGACCTTGAATAGGACTTATAAGCAAAACATACTGTATTAATTGACTCTCCACATATTAACCTGAACCTAACTTAATTTTTCCATTTTTCACTTGCACTTGAGTATGCACCTGCATTTTGCACTTGATGATCATGTGTTAGCGAAAAACCAACAGAAAAAATATGTAACAGTGTCACTAGAATTATTCATGTATACTTTGTCTGTGTTCATCCTCAACTAACCATATTTACCACTATATTCTGTATTTGACATGGCATGCTAGGCAAGTGGATTTCAATTTATACTGGTCCTTTCAATCAAAAACCATCAGTGAGTATACTAACACTAGTAACAGTTCATACTTAATACTAGCAATATTATGTTTCAAAAGTATCACTCCTGCTAGCTAGGGACTGGACTCACGTTTCCGCACTGCTTTGCTTTCTTTTCTTTGATGGTGGTGTAACTTTATCTATTGCATTTTCAGGACAATCCTCTGTTATCTCATATTCTGCAAAACTGAGCTTTTGTTGCTTCAGGTTCTTGAAATTTCCTGGAGTAACAGGGCTCCTTAACAAATCTTTTTGTAGTTTCTGTGTTGGCGACAATGCAGTTCCTTCTTTACTCCTATTTTCCTTGTCACCATGAGCTTTCTCCTTTACAGCTCTCAAAGTCAGCTTGGCCATTCGACCCTAATTAAGGGAAAAAAGTCTCATGACCAGTATCAATCAGTGGCAGATTTAAGGGAATTGATTAGTAGGTTAACAGGAGGAGAGGAATTTTCCGTTTCTGCAAGAATGGTGAGGAACATTTTTAAATTCCTACCACAGAGGAAGAGTGTACAGCATGTTTGAGTAACAGAGTACTATTAAGTCTTTCAATCGTAATATTGCGCTTGTTGCAAGAGATGATTGCAAGATGAGGTTGTACAATAATATTTGTATAGAGTGAATTTTGAAATACTGGCTTTTTACCTAAAGCAAAAAAATGAAAAGGGGATCACGTTCAGCAATGATCATATTGATTTTGCATCAACTCACTACTTGATCATGTCACTTTTTCATCCAATCAAAAGTAAAACCTCACTTTGAGTTGCAATCGATTCTCCCGCCGTATTGTTCGTATCCTTTGTGAAGCCGGTTGAGTGGTAACTTTGGTTTTGGTTTCATGACATGACCAATTGAAAAGCGCTCTTTGCGAATACAAGGTGGTGATTGGTTTTGTAGAGCTCTAACAAAAAAGCTCTAAAAAACAGCACAATAAGCTGGTATGCACACTAACTCTGTAAGTCAGAACATTTGTACCACAAGGAAACTTATTAACAATCAAAAAGCAATAATTTAAGATTTGAAACAAATGGTATGGGGAAATCTCTATATAAAAATTAAATTTTCTCTAGCCCAATGCCTTTTGCATTTTAGTGCGTTTATCTCACACACTGGATCTATATTTTTCTAAGCTTGCAATCTCTATGAACTCAAAACCAAATGGAGTCTGTGGACAGATAAATGATAATATACCTCTTCACAAAGTTGTTCACTTCTTTTTAAGAACTTGGTTGTCCAGCCTTCATCCCAACAGAACACTTTGTTTTTGCTTGTTAAACTTCCTATCTTCTGGGATGGAATCTCTGCATCAATAGAAACCTCTGCAATAATTTCCTGTCCTTTGAAGTCTGGTTCCCACTTTCCAAGACTGAAAATTATGATTTGCTCGGGTAGGGGTAATTGAAAATGGCAATGGAAACGTTTCTTACACTCTCCTCTTTCTTTATCGCTGCAGAGGAAAATTAGAATTACAGTTCAGGTAAATTGGGCTCTATTTGAAAGCATGAGTACAAGTCAAGCTGCTCAAAATTCACTTCTCCTTTCTAGTTGCAATAGATTTCTTGGAATTTCAGTTTTGAGAATTTGCTTTTTAGTTGATGTATTCCTTCCACTATGAGTAGTGCCAACTTTTGCTTGTGGAATGAGTGATGGGGACTAAATTCTCCCTAACTTTATATGCAAACATGCCCCATCTATTTTCCCAGTTATGCCCTAAAATGTTTCTGTATCTCTGTATTACCAGTCTACTTCACAATCCATTAGCAGGCACAGATCTATGTTGGAGACATAAAAAGTGACGGAAGAAGGTTGGTGTTCAGATTGAAAGAGCACCCAAATCAGCTGAATGAAAAATATTTCAGCTTCCCCTCTCCCTGTTACAGATATACAAATGGACTGAATGACAGTGATATAGGGCAGTTCCATATTATTTACACAATATCGCAAAAAATTGTAACGATTTTCTGGGGGAGATGCTATGACTACAAAAGTTTGCTAACTTGCTACAGCCTAGGCATTGTTTGATGTGCGGAAAAAACAAATTAGATTCTTCTTGAAAATCAAATAATTTTTTTGGAGAGGGGGAGTCTGAGGTAAATAACAATAGTAGCTCAACCACTCTGAGAGATCGGATCAATGCGTCCATGGAGACATCCATGGACGCATTGTCCGAATGGGCTGAATTTTAGAATGAGCAGCGAGGGACATGTCAAACAAATCAAACAAATCAGCTTAAACGTAAAACACACAAAGAACAGAATGTGATAAACCCACTAGCACAGTGCCATTCTATAAGGGTTTAAAATCATTATAGATTCACATTTATGACCTGGAAGTCTTAAATAAAACCTTTTCAAGTTTTCTAAGTGACAGAACACGCGCGCATTTTAACGTTGACTATCCTTACTTGGTGGAGCGGCTCAGTAAACGTCTTGGTGGTTCCCAGATATTAAGTACAGCGTAAAGGGAAAGGGAGTCTTCATCTGGAAGATCCTTTACTCTCGGAGTGTTCATGTCGAATAAACGACAAAAGATCATGAAATCGTGAAAGCGAAGAATACAAGCGTTTATGCAAAAAAATTAAAAAAGCGCGCTTTAGTTTTTGACGCAGACGATAATGCATTATGGGATACAAGAACAAAATATTTTCCTGGGAGAGGTAGGGGATTTAATTTGAATCATTGAGTACATATTATTGATGTCAATACTTGAAAATATTCCATAAATCGAACGGTAATATAGAAATAATATCATTCTACACTAGCAAAAAATCACGGGTATATGTTTATTTGAGAAAATATTTAAGGAGAATCACTTTGTTGGGGAGGGGAGGGTACACAGGGTCCATCAACCTCTTTTGCACGAAACGGATGTTGGGTAGATCTCCAGGGACGGGTGTTGGCGTTGGTTAAATAGCAGGTTCTGGCGAGAGTTTTGCAAATTTTAAGGCTTTTAAAACCGTTTAGACTTCTCGATAGCAGCATGCCGGTAATCATTAAGGTCATCTATTGGTAAGTATGTATTTTTAAACCAGTCTCTCGTGGTGCTGGACTCAAGCTGTTACATTGATGCTTTGCATTGCATTGCATTGCATTGCATGACTCAGCGACTCGTAGCTGACTCAATGAAATCTGATGATGCATTGATATTTTGTTTTGCTTTTATACACTTTACAAGGAACAGTTTGTTTTGAATTTGTGACCACTGACGAATGTTGTTTTCTGTTGCAGTGGTGGATGAGGGTACGGGCCAAAGGTGTGTAGGAACAACTTATTAAGACTTGATGTAATAAAGCCAATTAGGCACGCCGCACCGTTAGTTTAAAATATTGGTACACGTGATTGCTTGTTCGGGATAAAATACGGTCATGTTAGTTTACTTATCACGATATAGTTTAAGCAGAAGGTATTACTGGAATACACAGTGTTTTGATTCAGTGTTTAAACTCTCTGTCCCTATTGACGGAATTTAGAGCCCGAAAGTTTCATAATCTCGAACTAGAACTAGGGGCGGACCTTGTCACGTGACTTTGTCAATCATCGTGTCATAAAGTGGATGCCAGAACTGGATAAGAGCGCGACAAAATTAGTAATCATTGCCACTTTTGAGATAAATGTTCTAAAAATGGTTGTGTTTTCCTTAGGCTGATTAACTGCAAGTTCTTTCTAGGTATCTGTTTACAGAGCAACATTTGCTAGTAAACAAGACATTTGTTTTCAATGGAAAGTAAACCGAGAATTTAACCCACTGACTTAGAAGATTCCAATTACAAATGCCGGCAACTTCAAAAATGGCTGAGTGCAAAGCACTTTCAATGACTTTACTTGTGTTGATGATTCTAGCTATATTTATGTCAAGGAGAAGGCAAGTTATGACAAAATGTTGTATTTTAGGAATTTGTTGTGCACACCCACACCATGTCACATAGGTAGGGTCCTGGCTGATGATCTGGAAAATTTAGCACGACTGTAGGCATAGTAAACCAAAATAAATGAGAAGGATTGTTGTACTTGTCTGCGAATTTAAGTGCTGTTTTGCAAACTGCACCACAATATGAACATCTGGTAAATACTGTTGCTAGATTCTTTGTCAGGCATCTGTTACTACGCAAAAATGTGATTGCCTGCAGCATTTACCAGGACAAGTTATACCAACCTGCGAGGTAGTATAACTTATCATGAATTTCCAGTCATATTGGTTAGATAATCGCTTGTTTTTTTTTTTCTGGTGAAAACAACATGCATATTAAACTTGCTTAACTAATGACAAACTGTTTTCATTGCATAACTTTCCAACTTTGTCTAGCCAAAATTGCCGTAGTGAAAACACAACCAGTGTGAGATTTCCTGATTGTTTGAAATTTTAAATCATATTTTATGTGGCCATCGAACAATTTTTTTGAGTTTT
>OMLO01000711.1_pt1:20000-23212 | contig 23212 bp, 13 predicted proteins | sample 1674811 | NCBI WGS metagenome assembly OMLO01 (sample SAMN06265003, study PRJEB25207) | coral metagenome | isolation source: Coral host | place: Mexico:La Bocana,Puerto Morelos, Mexico | collected 2008-11-13 | reverse complement strand
ATTCTCCACGTGCAAAAATACAAACTTGTAAATTTCCTCTAGGCCAATATGCAAAATTCCAGTGAATACCCAGACCATCTTTAGGTCTTGTCGCGTGCACTTTGATGTTTTTTTTTTCCGACAACCTTTCTCGAAATAGCTGTATAGATATAAAATTTCATGTAAGATTTCTCAGTGTTAATTAAAAACCACTTTAATTTGATGGGTCCTTTTTTCCTACAAATTTTTGCCCTTGTCTCCTCAAACTTTTTTATTACTTGACTTAAGACATTCTAGCTCACGAGAACAGAGTTCTGGGACCCGTTTCTCGAAGGTCCCAAAAAGTTTTCGGACCCGGAAGCCGTAGCAAAATCCGGCTCAAACCTTATGATTACAGAGTGTGGTTTATTCATATTTTCTTCATACAATAAGTTTCAGGCACATACATCTCTCTGTTTTTAGATAAAGATTAACTAAAAATGCTTTTCGGGCCCGAAAAGTTTCCGGGGCTCTCGAGAAACAGGCCCCCTAATCTCTGGATTTTCCTTCCACCTGGTGCGTGTCAATTTATTTTATTTTTCAGCATATGTACTTGTGCAACTTTCTGCATACGTATTGCGTGCCTACAAGGAAAACTAACTCACCAGCGGAGGCTGTGTGGTTCGCTGTTGCTTTTTTAGTAGTTACTATGATGAAACAAAATATGAGTTACATATATCTTGTCATACATTTTATTGTGTGTAATATCGTGGCATATTTTATACGTCTTGCAGTATTTGTTGTAGTGAATATACGAAAGGACATATATTTTCGGGGAAAGATAGGAAGACATGATTGATCATCGCAGTTATATACACAACTTAACTAGCTGTAAAGTTCAAGCCTGAAACAGAATTCAGGCCTAAACTGAATTCGAATCCATGAACTCTGCGATATCGGTGCAGTGCTCTACAAACTGAGCTGTCAAGCCAACTGGGAGCTTGTCACATTGTGAGTTCGTAATACACCCATAGACGGCGAAGACGCAAGTGAATGTAAGAAAGTTCATATACTTTAACTTCGAGGAAAGCATGATATAAGACGTTATTGATCATCGCAGTTGCATAATAACTTAAGCAGCTGTATTCTATGGAGTACAGTTAAAAATTCCTGATGTCAGTAAGGGGACCGGATCGACATACTTTTGATAATTGTATTCTTGTGTATTTCCTTGTAAGCCCAAAGCAATAACTAATATTTTCTATTGATCAATCATAGACACGTGTTTCTCAAGATGTTTCAGGGCATTTATAGTTCTCACCTTTAGTTGACTGAGTTGTTTTAATAGGAAGCGTTATCGGGGTTTTTAGTACAGACTTTTCATCGTACTCTGCAAAACAGATTTGAAAACGTAAGTGTTAGATCCTCGTTCATTTGGGTTAACATGACATTCACTAGGGAGTCTGAGGAACCATGATGGCGACGCCGAGGACAACGTCTATAAAAACCGAGTTACATTTTACCTACTTTAACGTTTACAGCTCCTTAAGGCGCCATGAACACCATGCCTGAGGAATTCCAAAACGGTACTTAATTTCTACAGTTAGGTCCAGTCCGTCCACACTAATCTGTCACGCTAATCCGTCACGCTAATCCGTCACGCTAATCTGTCACGCTAATCCGTCACTAAAACGAAGCTTTTCGATAAAGCTTTTTAAATCGGAGGAATTTGAAATCGTCGTGTGGACGGAAAACATTTTGAAAACAGAACTTTTCTAAAACGAACACATCACGATAATCATTTGATTTCCTAGCCCGAGTTTTTCTCAAACACAAACCGCTGATTGTTCAGTTCGTTTTTTGAATTCCTCTGACTTAGTGTGAACAAGACCACCGTTGGTGTGGTGGTTTTCTAAAACTTAAACACACTATACCCCGACCCTATGCCCATATGCCAGACCCCCCTACCCTGCCCGACACTACCCTACCAAACACTGCCTTATTCTATCCGACTCTACCTTTCCCTACACTACATTACCCTTCCCTACTGACCCTACCCTACTGACCCTATCCCATCTTACACTGTGATACACTTCACTACTACAGTAAGAACAACTACATTACATTTCTTATATTAGTTTACCTGCCTCACTTAGAATTGCATTGAATCTTATAATAATTGTGTGTATACATCACTAAAAATATTTAACAGCAATTAATATTAGTAAAAACCTCACAAATAGATCTTTGCCAGGTAAACCGTAAATAAACAGAAAAAACTCGAGCCGCTGGCCAGGCATGTCGGTAAATATCGTCGCTATTCACTATTCTTCTCCTAATGTTTGCTACTCATAGTACTTGTTCACTTACTCTGATTGAGAAAGAGCCCTCTGAAGCCTTTTGATTTGCCCTGTGAGTCCGATTCAAAGACAATGTACACCACGGGGCTTTTCGATGCCACACCCTTCCGAGGGGGATTATCCCCATTGAATTCTGCGAGGAGAGGTGCTGTATCGTTCCATCCATTGTAGATCCTTACTTTATCTCCATCTTTACCCTTTTGTAAGTGAAACTCAGGGAACTTTATTAGAATCTGCTCAGTTGGCGGCTTTTTCTCTTCCACCAGTATCCGCCATGAACAAAACTGAGAGTTAGGGTAGCCATCTGTGAGGTAGTTTGGTGACATGAACTCCTGAGATTTTTCACTAATAGTGAAATGACAAGCTGCTCGAGAGATAGAATAGAGTCTCAGAATAGACCTAAAAAAATTACCACTAGAACAATCTATGTGTAACTCTTTGGCGGTGGGTAACCATGCGTTTGCTTAGCGCTTAAATTGACTGAAAAGTCGTGCGGTCAGGCCTAATAGCGGAGCTCCGGCGGCCTGAAGGGTCACTAAGCGGTGCCCCATACCCGTATAGGAAAGCAAAGGTAACCCATGAATTGATTTTCTTGTGGTTATCATACGACGACGGCGAAATCTCCAGCTAATAGGTTAACAAAGACATACAGCCTTGGTTTATAGCATCCTCCTTTGATACTGGACATCCGTGGTATGGCCAATTGACAACTGTGAATTTCCGCTGGCCAGTATTACGTGATCATATCGCAGGCTCAAGTTAAGAGCTTATCGAGGTTAAGTATTTTTTCAAGTGGACCGCTGATTAACTGCTTGTGTTCGATTGGATCGTGGGTTTATGTCAGGTTAACTTGTTGAAAACAGGTCTTAGTTATAAGGAACTGGGTTGACGCTA
>OMLO01000711.1_pt1:0-15000 | contig 23212 bp, 13 predicted proteins | sample 1674811 | NCBI WGS metagenome assembly OMLO01 (sample SAMN06265003, study PRJEB25207) | coral metagenome | isolation source: Coral host | place: Mexico:La Bocana,Puerto Morelos, Mexico | collected 2008-11-13 | reverse complement strand
AGAGGAAAGTTCTTGTTTCATTGTCGTTGAAGCCCGCCGCACTATACTTAGCCATCTGTGATCTCACGCCTGGTCAATAATCGATACTGTATTCACCATGACAATGACTGACGTTAGTTCCACAGTTACATATTGTTACGTACCTTTTGGCCACTCGACAGACGACTTTTTGTCGTCGTCGTTCTTAATGCAGAAAGTCCTATTAATATCTAAGTCTACAACTGCGTCTAAATGAAAACTTGAAGATTTGATATTTCTTGGATCTTCATCTTCAGTGTCCTCAAACCTCCACCCTGTCTCCCATGTCAAACCTGTTGCCAGAGGACAACCAACGTTTGCCTTGGGTAAACCGTAGCTTCCCGCTGGCCATGTCAGTGTGGTCAGAGCTAAGTTAATGAAAGGAAACAGATTATTTCAGTAAAATAAATCTTGAATAGCCCTTTTGACGGTTTCTGCCATCTTGCTTGGGGCGTCACAGCAAAAATTTTTAAGAGTTTTAACAGTTTTTAAACAGTTTCGTTTTGCGAATGATAAATATTCCTTGCGAAAGTCAGCATCGCGCATTGCCCCGCTACCACGCCTTTAAACTGCTAACAATTTTTTTTATTTCTCATGTTTATTATATCTAGGCCAGTTAAACACAAGTTTGGCTTTAATATTCCTTTAATATAGACTGGATTCTATGTGAGCGATGATTGGCTTAATAGATAACTATAATTCGTCCTACGAGAATTAATCTTCAACGCACGTTAAGCGAAGCGAAACATTGAGCGAAGTTTTGATGTCCTCTGATATCATTGAAATGTCACAATTGGCATAACAATGACAATGTATGCACACAATTTGCTTAATTTATTCATTTTCCACACACACGTACAAGCAACATATTCTATCAGTCGCTTTCAGGTGTAAATGTTGAACTGCCATTTTAATTGACAATGTCGTTCAATGTTTTTCACTTATACTATTAAATTTCAACTATTTTTACGAAGGTAGCGTTGTAAATAAGTTCAATATCCCGGGCAGTGGAGTTTATCAGTGTTTAACGAGAACCAGACACGACTACAAGAACATTACCATAGTCTCTTGGCCATAATTATATGTAATTTTTCCGGCAGACTTTGAGATGGTTTTAGGGAAAATTCACAGAAAGCATCAAAACCATTGCACAGTGTCTGTCTTTCTTTACACACTGCCGGCAGTATGGATTGGGTCTCTTGTGTTTCAGAAATATAGCGTGACTGTGTCTTTAACGTGACATAAAGCTAGCGTGCACGCAGACAATCATAACAGTATAAACATGGCGAAGGGTGTTCGTTTGGCACAACCAAACGAACAGAACAGCGGAATTCAATCGTAACACAAGCTCTGTGTCAATGACCACTACCACATCAACATCCCTAACACAAAACTTTGTTGTCACCATAAAGCGACATGTTTGTGTAATTTAAAAGCGAAGTAACATCTCAAATTAGCCGGAAATATCGGACTAGAAGAAAATCAATGCTAAATAACTGAAACTACATTTTGATAGTTGCTTTTGTGATCAGTTCACACAGCAACAGTTCAGCAACCGTTGCTCTGGATATTCATTTATCCATCCGTGTGCCCTCCGCGTGTTGTTTGTGATATCCGACCTTTCATGTTAGAGCTGCCTTAATAACCACGAATAATTCAAAGCTGATACCGTATTTACTGCTTAATAGTAACATATAAATAAAACGAATAAAACGAGATGAATAGCTGCTAATCATCTCTTTCGAAGTTAATGAAGGGCTTTTCTTGGTTTTGGACACGCTACCAAATATAATCAACCAAATATACCTTGCTGTAGTAGATTCAATGAAATGCATCGAATCACGTCTGTTGTGGCGGGGTAAGACACTGTTCTTTGTTTCACTTACCTTCACTGGATCTCAAGGCAAGCCACGGGCAAGCAATAAAGTAAGCCATGTACAGACTTATTTGTGGCATTTTGAGTATTTAGCCTGAAACTAGCGAAGCGTGTACCCTGTGTTGCTCTAAATACAACATGCATAGCATACAATTGCTCGCTTGCCCTCGACTGACCCTCGAGCTACTCACATCTACATACGTCAAAAGCGGAAAAATCACTTCTTATTCAATTGACAGTTGTTTAATATGCACTTTTCGCTTCATTTCTCAGTTCTTCATTTTTTTATCGGGAGACAGGGAAACTTCAAGTAAAATGTGTTTCAAGTTAGAGAAAAAGTCATAAGAAGTCTCATACATTTATAGAAGAATTTCTGAATTCCTTCACGTTCCTTTTGTACCTGCTGTTTAGGTTTATTTATTGAGGCCCTTTGTCACTATTCTCGCTGGCGTTTAGAATTTCCTGCTTCTGTCATCAAAGTTCTTTTCGTTTAAAAAATTATAACTCGATCCAGGCCTGCGCGATGTCAGATATGTCAGTTGTAAGTACCAGATTTGCCGTTATCCCAAACTTAATAACAGCAAGTACTCAAAATAATTCACGATCCAGGCCGCGTAGCAATTTTTTTATTTTTTATTTTTTGCTCTTTTTTTTTTTTTTGCAAAAATCCCTCCGCCCAGAAAAAACGCACAACATCCGGGATCCTGGAAATTTGGCACTGTTTGTCCGGCAATACAAAAAGCACGAAAGTGTCGTCATAAAAAAGTTGAGCTCAAAATGAAAGAGTCTAGAATAGTTTTAACATAAACTATACCTCGAAATAGTTCTTATACTTTTGAAGCAATGAAGAGATTTAAAACTTAGCCACTGCTGAAGCAATGACTTCTATGAAATGGGATTCCTTTTAAAGCGGCAAAAACGTTGAAGGAAAAGTTTCCAGAAAACTGTTAAAATGGCAGCTTTGGGAGCAGATGATGAAACGTAGAGACTCACTTGCCTCCCTGTTCAGTGGTCATGGCTCATACAACCTCTTTAGCGAGGATGACGAACTTTTGGCGAATAGCGAAGATGACGAAAACAGAGTTATTCCGCCGAAAGATGTTACTCGTCCATCATTTTTTGTGGGTAAAAGTGATTCTTCAAGTAGCTTGAGCACTTTGTCAGATGATGAATTACGAGTAAGACCAGAGACCGGACACAGAATAAAAAGCTTGGCTAACAAAAAGGAAGGTGGCAGAGAAAGACTTCATCTATCACTAAGCGATCTTTTTTCACGCATTGGAAAACCAAAGATTCAAACAAGCCGAGCTGAGGTGATCGAGAGGCAACAAAAAAGCAAAGTATTTGGCAAAGTACCCCACGTAAGCTTAAGATATATGCATTTTTTATTTTGATAGTATCTTCCAGTAGCTTTCGGTAGCGGTTTTGTTGATGTCGTCCTGTTATTAAGTCAGGAACTTTTCAAGTTATTGTTACGTTGTACAAACTCAGAGTTATAAAACTAAATTTAACGCTCATCTGACTACAAAACTATTTCCCAGTGCTTTTTTTGTAAACATCATAAAATATTTTAATTATTTCAGCTTACTACTTGTTTGGGATTTTAATTTAATTAAGCTTATACCATTTTGGACATTTTTATGTTATTTAGTTTTATCGGTTTCTCCCTCAATCCGTGCGATAATAAAATGGCCACTGTGGTATCGACGGCTAAACAGCAATTTCAGAGAAATCGGCCAGGAAAAATAATTCAATCATCCAGTTTATACTTCTTTGTGCAGACATTCAAGTACAAGCTCAATAACACTTTTTCAAGTGTCGAAAATCCTCACAAAATGTTCACAAAATGCCGACATTTACCTCGCCCCAGGTTTGATACCGCCAGTCGCGGCCGCGAGAGAACTAGAGATCCGCTGTTGTCGGTGAAGGCTTCCGTTCTCGTTCAAGCTGCCATGTTGTTGTTCATTATACACTTTTTCGTGACCTAATGATATATCTAAGGATTGGCAACCTGATTGTGGACTTGAGATAGAAAATGGTGCTTTTTGAGGACCATTTTTGGGTGTGTTTGTCGCTTAAAACCTGTGTTTTGAAGCGCATCAATTCACGTAGCTACTGGACATCCGGAGTTGTATGCTACAGTAATTTCATTCTTCTTTTGCGACTTTCTAGGGGGAGAAAAATGCCGGATTTGACGTGCTCTATCATAACATGAAATATGGCAACAATGCGAGCTGCAGGCTTGTCGAATTTGTACGCGAAAGGTGAGGAAATATTTGGCTAGACTTTGGTTCGTGAGTATACTGCGGTTGGTTGATGTTAAATATGTGATTACAAATTATTGTTGTACTCTTTCTTCGATTTCAGATCTGCTGTGGAAGAGGTGTACGCGAAATCACTCCTCAAATTAGGAAAGTCTGCAACTTCTGTGGCCCAGCTTGGGTAAGGAAGAGGAGTTTTTCCTTGTTAATTTTCTGTGTTCAGTGTAAAAGTTCTAAATTATGATGTTGAAATCTTTGGAAGCTTTGAATTCCTTGCGATATTCCTTGCTAACGAACTGTCAGGCAGCTGGAAGCTCTCCCTTGTTGAGAAGTTTTTTAAGGGAATGTCATTTCAACTTTAAATTTTTCACTTGCTAGCGAGATTGTATCATTATCGAAACCAGAAATAAATTAAATTTGAATGTTTGTCAAGATATGACCACAGTGGAACGTAATGCGACATGAGAATTTTTCTTCTCGATCATTAATTCTGTGCAAATGTGTGTCATCTGTGTACTTAGATACCTTTCCGCAGTTTTGAAGGTAAATTCAACTAATTTAGAAACGGTCATTTTATGGGGATAATACTGTTAACTATGATTTTGGCTGGATTTTATTCTTTGCGGTATTGTCGCGGATTAACTTTGCTTTGGCAAGTTTTAGCTTTGTCATAACGCTTTGCTTTCGAAACAGTTTTGATTGAGTTGCAATGTTTTGCCTTTTCTGGTTTTTAATCAAATCAGCCAGTTTAATTTCAAAACTCATTGAAAAATCTAGTGTTAACAAAATATGATCATATCCATCGCAGTATTTATTTCAACTGTCGTTAGTAAATTCTGATTAAATTACAAATTTGTAAAAACTCAGTCAGTGTTATTTTCCGTGGTGTTAATGGCTAAACAGTGGCATGGACATTGTCCAAACAAAAGGTTTTTCAATGTAAGTTTTGAACCTCATTTCTTTGCTGTCTGTAGAAATGGTATATTTTAATATGTTTTTATACTTTTGTTTTATTACTACTATCACAAAGTGATGTCTATTATTTAACGCTGTAATTCACTTACGTAATACTCTACAAAACAGCAAAATAAGTAATTCATAAATTTATGGATTTATATAACTTGTGCAGACCCAGGCCAGGTCTATAGTTAGCTTCATGGAGTTTCCAATTGATCATAGATTTCCAGAGTTCATTGATTTATGGTGATGTAATATAATGCCATATCTGCAAAATCACAGGAAGTAATAGATAAATTAATGATAACATACACTGATATTTAATAGGAAATTTATTTTTGAGTCTCCTGGATTATGTGGCTTTTAATAACACAATGCTTTACTTGTTCTGGTTCAGATTTTAGTCATAATCATTAAGCACAACCTGTTTATTTCAAACTCCACTGGTAGAGTTAAAAATAAAGATCGCCATTACATCAGGCCATTTTGCTGGAAGGCTACAATTTGAGCTTTTCTATACAATTTAATCTTGTGCTGGAACAGAACTTCATCCTCAAGTGTTCTCTTCGGACCCATGGCCAATAAAAAAAATATTTCTTGCTTGGTATAGAAGACACAGTTGACGTAAAACAATAGAGAACAAAAAGATACAAGATAGAAGAATACAATAAAAAACAATAGCTTTGTGAAGCAGTGTTTTATTGTGACATGTCCTGTGTCTTCTACACCAGCATGGAGCCAAAAATACATTCCATATTCCATTTTATTTTATTTTTTATATATTCCATTCCATTTTATTAGTTTTAAAGTACTGTTCTCATATTTAATGCTGGCCTATTTCTTTTTTTTTTTTTGAACCACAACTATTTCAAACTATTTTTATTTTCACATCACACTTCAATTTAGTGGGGTTCAAATGTAATTAATAACTACCTCTACCTCTTACCAACCATACAGTAAAATACGGCCCTCTAAATTGATCAACCAAAATGCGCATGTTAACTTAGATATCAGGTAATTAAGGTTTTAACGTGAGAAACTTAAATATATTCACTAACAATGAAGTTATAGCACACAATTACTACTTTATAAATTATGTTAAGAAATTCTGTCTTATTGTCATAGGTAAAATTTGTCAAAATTACAGCTTTGTTTTAAATAGCCAAGCTACTTCCTCTTCATAGTGAAATACATTAGTAAGCAAAACAATTTATGCTAAACATTAAAGAAAACTTTACATAATTGATGAGCCATTTGTGGAAGTAACAAAAGTGAAAAAGATTAAGCATTTTATATTCATTTTACAGCACATTTGAGCCACTTTGGGGTGTGTTGCGTGTTGCAACTGAGAAACTTGCAAGTGCGCATATGCAAGTTGTGGGGAAATTTCAAGAACTTATCAAGGAACTGAAGGAATATGGTGATAAACAGAAGGAGAGACACAAACAGGTACACTAATTGAAATTTTCTCGTGGTGGTTAGCAAAAATGTGACCTTACACCACAACTACTTAATCAGTTATTACAATGTACCTTAGTTGAGAACAAAGGATGGAACATTAAGCAATATTAATGCATCCAAACAAAGATAAGTGGTATAATTTCTGTCAGAAGTGAGAACTTACAATGTGTTTATTCTAAAATGGATATTTAGTAAAAATCAATTAGTAATAAAAGTACTCAAATTTACGAAGGTCGAAAAATAGCCTGAAATCATATAAACCACAGATGAGTGGGCAGTAGGCTGTCATGGTGGCCAAGAGCCTTACTTGCTGAAACCAGGCTCAGAATTTTAACATTTCCTGGACTGCTGCTTTGAATTGCCCTTCATGGAGACAGTATTCTGTCTGGAGGAGTGATGACTAATGTTGACACTGGCTGAATATCCCAGAGATTTAGCTTATATAAGTCAGTTTTTTTTTCGCATATTTTTATTTACAGCTCAATGGCTTACATCAATTTGTAAGAAAGTCAGTTGATCATTGATTCCATTTATGTTTTCAGGCTAAAGAAGAGTTTGGCAGCACAGCTGATATAGTACAGACCATACAAACAATGACAGCTAACCTAGTCAAGGTAACATTATCATTTACATGTATGTGAACACGTACATTTCTACACTAATACAATATGATCCTTCTTAGAACTACAGTAGGACCCTGCCTTGTGGCCACCCTGTTTTTACAGCCACCTCCACATAACGGCCACTTTATTCTGGCCAAAATGAAAGCTTAGTCAATCATTTTTTATATTTAAAGAACTCTTTTAATATAGCCACTCCATTATTGTGGCCAGATTTTTGTGGCCTGTTGCATCCCCGATTAACAGGGTTCCACTGTAACCTGTATACAGCCCGGTAAAGGAAAATCGTATTTCCAGTTTTTTATACGTAGAGGTAAAGCCTCTATTCCTGGCCTAACCATTTGTTTTACAACAAGATTATTTTATCTTGCTCAAAGATGTTGCAAACCTGATAGTTGAATAACTTGTTATTAGTGTGACACAAAGCATTTAAGATTCACCTTCTAAGCAGTAAGTGTGCTATAAGTTGTGTTTGTACAATAGTTCAGTATTTATACATATCCAGACATGGTACAAGCATCCATGGATACCAAGTCACGTGCGCCCTGAGAAACGTAACTGAGAGTTATTTCCTTTGTTTTCTTTGTGTGAAGTCAAAGGAGACTTACTATGCAAGATGTCAAGAACTTGATAAATCCAAGAAGGATGGATCTAGTCCAAAGGAAATTGAAAAGGCAAGTCCTAGTGATACTATTTTGTTAATAGTCCAAATGAGTGTATAAAGGGCACACTCCTCAATATATAAGCTGAATTTGTTTGGGTTCTAGTCCATGTTTTTAGCCCTGTCTCTTACTATGGTTTTTTTTTTTGGAAAACGTAAATGTCTTTTAATTTATTCTCCCAGAGTCAGTCTTGAATATATTATGCTTTTTTGAGTGAAACCCTAGTATGATATCAGTTTTTTTTTTTCGCATGGACTCTTTGATCATTTATTAATATTCATAATAATTATGTCACTCAGGATTTCGTGTCAGTTTTGACATTTAATATCCAGGGAAGTGCCATAGATTGTGAATAAGCACACTAATAATAGATGTGATATGAACACCTGCAAACATTCACAACTTACAGACAACTGTCCTTGGCAACAGATTTTACCATGTTCTGCCCTCTGTGCTTCCTACTCTCATAGAAATTTGTTTTTTAATAGCTGTAAACACAAATACCATAACTGTTATATTTTTTATTAACGAAGTTTCTTTTTAGGATTGATAGTTATACATATTTAGGATTTTTATTATCCATATCATTAAAACTTTATTAAAAAAAAGTTTGATTTAGCTGATGTTTCCGTCTCATTTTCATTATAATCACAGGCCGAAACTAAAATGAAGAAAGCAGGTATTGGAATATGACTTTTGATTTGGCATTTCTAAATCTTTGTTCATTGACAAATTCATCTCTGATGGCTGTGTTGTTTTACTTTTTGTTTAGCTGAAGAGTATAAACTGCTGGTTGAAAAGAGAGAAATTATCAGAAATGACTTTCATGACAAAATGGTGGATGCATCAAAGGTTTGTTAGCATTATTTATTTTGTTGAACCTCCACTAACAGCCACCTTTCTACAACTGCCACTTGTTTTAGCCATGGCAAACTGACTGCCTGTAACTTCTTTACATTTGTCACCTCTCGGCAACAGCAGTGGCCACTAAAATGCATCCCAACTGCCAAGAAAAACTTCTGACAATGGCTAGGTAACAAGTAACTGATGACCGGTATACAAGAAACCCGATTGTTTAGGGAGGGTTCACAATAGCGACAGAATCGGAAGTGGAGTTGGAATTGGAAACGCAAGGATCGTTACGTTCCAGTGTAAATCAAAAAGAGGAATCAGGCACATGGTCGGAAGCTCAATGGAATCGAAGTCAGAAGGATCAGAAGAGTTTCTTTTTCTTCCGATTCTGCTTCTGCTTCCGTTGTGCCGATTCACACTAGATCAGAACTTTCTTCTGATTCGGACTCTGCTTCTGTTGCTTCTGTCGCTAGTGTGCCCTTAATGTAAAAAGTTACCAAACTTGATTCAGATCACACTTTGTTGAGGTCTGTTTCTCTTACAAGTAGGTTCCTGTTTTGATATGTATTATTTTGTTATGTGCAGTTTAATTGCTAAAGTAAGCTTTTTTAAAGAAAAGATATGTTGCTGTCCCCTAAAAAAACACAGGTGTTATATCACACTTCAACCTCCCCATGACAGCCACCTCTCTACAGCGGTCATTGTTCTCTGTCCCCAAGGAGACTGTTGTGGAGAGGTTCAACTACTGCTTATTTCTAATGTTTTGGTACAGTAGTTTAAAAACATATTCCAAGTTGTTGATTTTCTTTATTTTCATGGCCTGTTTGCTTGCATTGTCAAAATTAAAGCTGTCTCTGATTTTGCATTTTGTAGAAATTCCAGAAGATTGATGAAGAACATTTGAAAGTAATTGTCAATTATCTTGAACAGTACATTGAATCTCAGAAGACAGGCCAAGTTCTTATTGAGGAGGTACATTGAAGTGGTTATAATTTTCTATTTGTCACTCATCTGTTCAGGCATTTAAAGTGCTGAATGAAATGAACAAATGAATAACTTAACCAGTATTTTAGTGTGACTTCTAAAACTGTAGTTTGAAAAAAGCTAATTTGGGACGCCTACAAAGAGAAATTAAAAATACAAGAAAAGTATTTGAATATTCAAATCAAATTCTAAAATTGGTCAAAATTCTAACACATGGTTCTAAATGAGCAAATTGGTCAAGAGGAGTGACAGGTTTTTTTGAGTTAAAGAGTTTTTCAGATAAAAAATATACAGAACAGTGGGCCAAAAGTGATTGTGATAATGTGGAGGATGTTTTAACAGGGTAGCATAAGGTGGAGTTCTAGTGTGGATTGTAGGATTTTGTTACCTCCCAGCTATCAAATAACATATGTACACTTGCATGTAGCATTAAAGGTGCTGTGGTTTCACCTGTATCATCTCTTTGTCGTAGGTTTACAAGGAGTTCCTAGGACAAGTAAAAGCACTGACAGTACATCATCTGTTGGATCAGTTTGTAAGGAGCAAGGGGACAGGAAAAGCCATCCCAGGTATTGCATACGTCAGTGTCCTCAGCATCATCATTCCTTTACCCTCTCTCCCAGAAGTCAGCAACCTGTACCCTCCTGTGCAAATAGCTCTTAAATGCTCTAATGTTTTTGCCCCCTGGATTAGCCCACTTGTACCAACTGGTTTGGGTTTATTCTTTAAACAATATATTGCTGACCTCACATACTGAGCTTTTTGTAACATATAGTTTGTTAATGATGCTGTATCTGTGCCTGCAGATGTCATTACATTTGAAGAGTATACAGGTCAAGCAGAAGGTGCTTTAACAAACAATCATTCACCCAGCTTGAATTCTGTAAAACATCCTTCAGGTATTTATTCACAGACTTCTATTTCTTTACTTTCTCTGTTCATTGTGGAACACAAGTCCGACACTATCTCTTTACTCATTGATTTGCCAATGTTTAATACTGCTTAGGAAGAGAGAAAGAAAGTAGTCTATTATGTCTCTGTTAAATGCTTTTGTTTTGGTAGGGAATGGGTAGGATTGTAACTAACATTCCTGTCAAGACTCATCTTGAAAAAAACAACTTTCATATTATTCCTCTTTATAATTAAATGGATACAGTCTGCACTACTGACCCTTTTGAGGAGGCAGCAACTTAATAAAAAACAGCCTGAGCTGTTTTGTAGTTGAGACAGAGAATAAAAAATAGTAACGTCTACAGTTTTGACAGGGATATCTTCAGACATCAGAAATGGACAATTTCCATGGAGGGGATTTTTGTGAAAGTAATTACCCAAAGACATAATTCACTGATTTGGTCAGGCTGAAACTCTGGAGCTTGAACATGTAATGGTGACGACTACATCGGCTGCCACTACAGCTCCACTTTTCACAGCCCAGTAATCAGGCTATTAAGAAGAATTGAGCCTTTTGTTGACTTTGTCATGATACAAATCTTGTTACTTTTTAATGTAAATTATCCTGTTATCACACAAACAAGTTTCTAATTTCTATCGTCACAAGGTCACACCAAACCTCACTTTCATGCAGAGGTTCACTTACATTTCACAGCACTGTGAAATAATGACCTGTTGCTAAACAAGTGTTTGTATATAATATTATTGTAGGGTTTCCAATTACTCTGAAAAGAATAGAAAAGAAGAAAAAAAAGAAGAAAGCTAAGAAGGAGAAAGCTCAAAATGGACCAGTGTAAGTTTTTTCATGCAAGCAACAAATTAATCTTTCTTAAAACAACGGATGTGGAGGAAACATTTGTTGTTATTAAAACCATTTGTCTTGCCTCATGATGCATTGCCCTCAAAATTGTCTGACAAAGTGTCTGTTGTTTTTCAACAGTGACTCACCATCTAGTGAAGGAGGGGATGCAGTAAGTGCTAAGTTAAAAAAAGATATTGAAATGTATATTTTCTAAATTCTCCCACCTGATTTCTTTTTATTTCCTAAGAATCATACTCAACAACTTGATCTTCTGTTGAGTGATACATTTGTTCTGCCTGTAATTTACTGGTATATTGTATTTTTGTTTGTAAGGAGATTTAAGATGTCTTTCATTTTTGGGAACATAAGTCTGACACCATCGCTTTATTCATTGGAATGCTAATGCTTAATACTGCTCACAAACAGAAAAGAAAGCAGATTAAGAAACTGAGTCTAGCATTGTTTTTATGTCTGTGTAATGGCTGATCTTCTGATTTTGTTTTTAGTCATCTTCATTTGAAGTAGATGAGGAAGGATATAGAATAAGACCACCTGATTCAGAAAGTATCCTTGACTTAAATTCTAATACAATCCAGGAACGTAATGTTATAAGAGAGTCTGGATACCATCCAAGCGGTTTATCAGGCTGGAACTTATCCTGATTTCTGTAACATGGAGTGACTAGCAGTATTTATACTCCTCCTTGGATAGGATGTTATAAGACAACTCAATGCCTGTATAATTCATAAATAATGCCTCAGTACAAATTGCCATATATCACGGTGACCTTGCCTTTCACACATCACCTTAGGCTTTCCACCTTTTCTATGGACACATGCTTTTGGGGGTAAGGCAAGGTTATATCTGCTCTGGGGTAAGAAGTCCATAGTGCCAAAGCATATCCTGGCTAGACTGTAGCATCAAGTGAAAAGGAGTGTTTTCCTCTTTCCCTAGATATTATGGGTAAAACATTTATTTTTGTCACCAGTATTTGTTTTAAACACCTTGGTGGGGGTGGCCCAGCCAGAGTAAAGTGGGTCAAACCAATACTGCACAATGTGAAATCCAGTATGCTACTGTAGCTGCTGATTTTGGGTCAGTCATAGATAGCAGTTAAAGTTTGACATGCTTTTACTTTCATTTGCATGACGAGTTGTTTGTGCAGGTGATTTTTTTTTCTTAACGAAGACTTAGGCACCAAGTCAGGAGGAAACAGTTCTTCTTCTGATTCAGATTCAGATGATGGTAAGTAATTGATCCATCATCATTAAAGATGGCTGCAGTGTGGAGAACTTAGTATCTAAAAGAGAAGAGCTGTTGCCAGATATTTGAAAGTATACTCTAAAGTTCTTCAGCATTGTCTCAGAATTAAAAATGAACCATGTTTAACATGCTGAGAAAATATTGTGTTCACATCATTTTCTCTAGAGGTAATACCACTGAGAGAATTTCACAAGATACACCAACTTTTGTTCCATACACTGTGACTGTGCAATACTACCGGTCTTTCTAATCAGTTGATGAACATTTCCTTTTAAGATGAGCCTCGGAAACTTCAAGTTGTTATAAACCCAGTGGAAGCAGATAAAGTACCACAAACAGCTTCAGTTGATGAAATAAAGAAAATTACTGGAACTCTTAGTCTCTCTTCGCCGTCCACAATGGTGAGTTGTCAATTTTTTTACTGCAATGTAGCTTTTAACTACATCACAAAAAATCTGCACATTTAAAATTCAGACAATTTTTACAGATGATAAATTTTCTTACACTTTTCATCTCATTTCAAACAAATTTTGGACAAACATTTCAGAGATTGTGCTGAAATATGCCCCAATTAAATTTGCAATTACAAAACACAGTATACACTGAACAACATTATTTTGTGAAAATGATTATAGTTTTACTTCACTTTCAAAGTTTTAGAGATGTACAGACAAGAAAATAAACAAATTCTATCAACTATTACCTAACTCAAGCATTGTATGAACTAGAGTTTGATCCACAAAGGAAACTAAGAGCTTTAAAGCTCCTCAGAATTTTATACTTTACTTATCAAGTTAAAACAAATAAAATCACAACTGTGAGGAGGCTTTGACACCTGGTCTTAATTAGCATATATTTCGATAACTTCACCTCTTCATTTACTCCTTAGTTTTTGTTTCAATTGAGAAGATATATCAAACACTTGAGACCATGTTTCATCAGCTATCCCAACATCTTGAATTTTCTAAAAACTGCTCCCCTTTGCATCCGATGAAACAGTGTCTCTCAAGTTTGATATATCACATAAATATTTCAGATGCTTAAAATTTTGGATGCTTAAGAAGTTTGGAGGGTTTTATCTTCTGACACTTTTTTTTGTCCAAAACTAAAATTGTCAGAAAAAGTTTGTTATATGTAGCCCTTGGATTCCACCTTTTTCTTAGCATTGTTGTTGTCACTGTCATCTGTCTTCTTTTTCTTCTTCCTTCAGTACCAAACAAACATCGTACTAACAAATTGTATTGGAAGTCAATTGCACAGCTGTTATTTTATCTCAAATTGTAATTTCTATAGCAATTATAATAAATGATTGTTTCTTTTGTCTTTTTTAGAGAAAACATTTAAGTTCTTCCTCCGGTAAGTTGATTTGGTTAAAGTTTGTTGCCTTTAGCACTACAATACTGTACTGCCTTTTTGAGTTTTATGGAAAAATTTCCCATTTCCAGGTGAAGGTATGAGGAACAGATCAAAGTCTTCCAGCCATCCATCTACTATCAAACTGTAAGAATTATTGATATTACTTCCTGTGTGGCTTTTCACTAGCAAACTAGCCTAATGGCATGGTATTTTATTTGTACTTATTGAGAAGGGATCAGAAATGTTGGATGAATTACTTGGTAGATTATTTCTTAATTGTTTTTTTGTTTTTTTTTGTTTTGTTTTGTTTTGTTTTGTTTTGTTTTTTTTTAACGCAGGACCCATGTTGATAGCAGTTTTTATAACTGAAATGGTCATCCTGCATAAATATGTTTTTATTATTATTATTATTATTATTATTATTATTATTAATTATCATCACTAGCATAGAAAATAGAAATCGCTCTTGTGTAAAGTAGCTTAAACTAATATCTTGAATTTCTTCAGCCTTCAGGTCTTCTACCTAATTTACTATGCAAGCTAGTCGTGTTGTGATTCTGGTAGTTCAAATTCTCCTAACCCATTCTCATACATTTCTTTTTCATTAGTTTTAAGAATTTGGTAGGAGATCAAGAATTTATCACCTTTCAAATAATTCTTTTTACTGTCATTAATCTTTTTTTTTTTTTTAATTTTTTTTAAATTTAAATTACATACTACTACTAGGAGTTACAACGAGATTACATTACTACATTAATACAAGGTTATTATACTTACTACAATGACTTACAGGAAAATTACAAACTACAATATAATATACTATTATAATAGAAAAAAAAACTTATGTGCTAATAAAATGAAAAACATTGAAGTGCGGGGCGAGAGGGCAAATAAAACGTCATGTGTTACAAGGTGTCCACTTTTTTTTTCTTTGTTA
>OMLO01000710.1_pt1 | contig 23213 bp, 16 predicted proteins | sample 1674811 | NCBI WGS metagenome assembly OMLO01 (sample SAMN06265003, study PRJEB25207) | coral metagenome | isolation source: Coral host | place: Mexico:La Bocana,Puerto Morelos, Mexico | collected 2008-11-13 | reverse complement strand
ATCTACGGGTATTTCTAATCCCCTCTCCATGGGATGCAAGTGTATCACCCATAATATCCCCAGCAGTAAATTTGTTCCCCAGTACTCATTTATGCACCTCAGTCGAGAAGAAGTTAAGTGTCTTAAACAAGAACTCAACAAAATGACCCGGACGAGACTCGAACCCAGACTCTCAATCCGGAGTTCCGCACGTTAACCACTAGGCCACTGCGCCTGCCCCATTTAGTGGAATTTGCGGTTTACCTCGGTGTAATAACCTGTGAAGTTTTTCTTTGTTCTGTGGCTTTTGTTAGGGTTAGGGATTATTATGTTGAATTCTTTGTTTTCTTTGTTTTTTAAGTGTTGCAGGTTTTTACACCGAGGATGAGCCGGAATTTGATCGTTGGGTCTTATTAGCTTTGTAAATGCTTGAATGTATCACACGATATCTTTGCTACAGTACATTGTCGTCAGCAAATATAGGGTAACTGTGACGGTTAAGGCAAAAGAGAAGATAAAACTATGGCTACCTTGAGCACATAGAGAAAGTGAACGAACTTCATAAATGTACATACATATACAACAGATTGTTATTGGCACTTGAGTTCCCTTTGATATCTTTTAAACTATCCGTTAATTAAGATAATATATGCTGAAGCCATCAAATATTGTATCAATAAATACTGTAACACAATTTTCCTGTTGACCTGAGCTTTTTTCCCGATTGACTTTAAGAAATCAATAGATAAGATGTTACATATTTGCTGTAGTTTTGGCTTACTTAAGTTTGAAACCTCGTTGAACGTTTTTGGGAGTTTTAGACTCGCCTCGTCCTTGACAGTTTGCGACGCCATCTTTTGCTGACATCTGCATATGCAACTCCCCAAGGCGCAAAGGTTATACGCAAGTAGAGAATTACAGTGAACAAAACAGCGCATGATCATAAGGACTGGCAGGATAGATTAATTAAAAATTGAATTGTGCAGAGGATAATAAACCATCACACTGTGATGTTTTAATTTTTGGATGAAAAAGAAAAGGAGGATAGACGCCTGTGTCGCCTGTAACAGGCCGGGACGAACGTTGGCCTTTGTTCCACTTCTGAAATAATCACCTTTGATCAAAATTGGCATCACTTATATTCAAGTTCTGCAGAACGGAAAGATCTTTACAATAATACCCAGATCAGAGTCATCGGCTCAATTGAGCGTTAAGTATGTTCAAAAATGCCAACTACACCTGGCTACCCCTTGGTAAGAATAACACGTCTTGACGACAGGAATTCTTAAACTGGAAGCAAGCACAGCAGTAGGCCAACAACTGAAGCAAAAAGTTAAAGAAAGAAGAAAAAGTAAAGAAGAAAAAAAGTATTTTGATTCGTAGGCATGGCCGAGTGAAACTGTCCTAAAACGCCATGGCAGTGGATAGAAAGGCATTTTATGAGTAGATTGGAGCAAATTTGGCTCATATCTATCCAAGAAAATGCCCAAAATATCTCCAAAAATGTGTTATTGCTAAAGATCTCCTAAAATGGGTTATAGTTTGTAGGTTTCAAACTTATAGTGCAAGATAAAACAAAAATATGCTCAATGGTTGAGTAAGATAATAAAAGATTTATTCAACTAAGGTGTGTTTGTCTTCAACGACTGATACTTTCAAATGCAGACTTTGATTTCCAATGCCTTATGGCACCATGCCACAATCTCACCAGCTCCTAATAATTTATTTAGCTTCTGATAATTTATTCGTTTTTCAGTGCTTGATTGCTTCCACTCGGATAATTAAATGGATTGCCGGGAGAGCTTTATTAACATCTAAAACGTCATTTCCTGGAAGAGCTTCTATGTTCAATTCTTGATTGCGAGAGATTATTGTTCACCTCTTCTCGAGTTGTTGATACAGATTTCTTACACCACTTTCTGCGTCCTCCATTAGTTGGTTACTTAAATAAAATAGTATTTATGCTGTCCAAATTTTGGGTACTTGGAAAAGTTTCACTTAGCTTCAATTCTTGATTATTCGGAAAACGTTCCGGGTTCTCCGAATCTTCATTACTTGCAAAAGTTCCTCTTAGCTTCCATTCCTGATTAAGCGAGAAGTTTTCTGTGTTCACCAATTCTTTATTGCTTAAGTTGACTTCTCTGCTTCCTAGTTCTTTATCACTTTCAATCGTTTCGTTGTCATCCATTTCTTCACTGCGTTGACAAGTTTCGCTATTCATTTTCAATTCGTTATTCCTTAAGATAACTTCGTTGTTCTCTAATTGTTGATAATTGAAAATAGTTTCGCCGAGATTTAACTTGGAAGACTCCATTACTTGATTGGTTGATATTGTTCCTTCGTTTTTCAAATCTTGATTGCTTGATTGACTTGGTCCATTGCCGTTCTTGTGATTCATCGCTCTTTTCTTCCATTGGCTCCTACAATGAATGTACGACAACCTCAATAATTGCTTAAAACCTGCCCGGCTCTCAGGGCTTTTAAAAATCAAGCTTAAGTACAAATTGAATCTGACCGTAAGAGAATATCTGTTTACGTGGAGTGTATGTTCGACTGAATATTAGGCGCAGCGTTCAAAGATCCGTGTAGTATCCTGATTGGTTAATACTTGCGCGAGAAAATTCAAAACTAGCCAATAGGCAATCAGATACTTTATATGAATGTCTACAAAGCTTATTGATCAGAACGAAATTTTTAGTTCAAATGTTAATTCCAGACTCCCTTTATCGCGGGAAATTAAGTCTAAGAACTGAGCCTCCAAGAAGATGGAGAAGCCGAGCGAACTTCTTAGTACTAGGGCAGCTAGCAGATTAATCAGGTCGCGGATTTTTCTGTTGGCGCCATTTTCAAAAGGTTGTAAACAATTGCGCGAAAAACGTTTCTCTATTGGAATCCGATGCCAGATAACTTGGTATAACTTGAAATCATAAAATATTTACAGTACTTATTTGCTCCGTATCTGTAGCACAAGTAACCAGGAGTTTCGAGACCAACTTATCTCCCGGAATTAGATTCCAAGGTTTCTCTAGTAGTTATTTAATCTTGGGTGAGATGCGGAATGTGAAGCGTCTTTCCCAAAAGCAAGACAGTGACCCCGAAAATCGTTTGAACCTGAATCGTGTCAGTGAACGCTCTAAGCATCAGGCCACCGAGTCTCCAAAATGTAAGTGACTTGACATAAAATACTAGATTAAAGACTGGAGGAAGTCGTGCTGAAAACATTGACTTGGACGAATGGACTGCCATCCCGTTTTCAGCCACTTCTGCATCCGGAACGTAACTTAAAAAAACATTTGTCTTGCTTAAAAAACATTTGTCTTGCTTCATTTCAAAATGGCAAACTCAAGTCCCAATAATATATTTACCAAGGGTTTGAAGGTTGTAGTTGCAGTAATGTTAATAAATTAAATTAAATTAAAACATGTGAACCTACCAGTAGAGAAACACTGCCAAGCCGTTGAGTAACACCGTCAAGATAGACATTGCAGCAATTTCCGTGCGGCGTGGATCGTGAGAGAACACTGGTTTTCGTATGATCTTTATTGGTTTCTTTCGCGGGATTGCAATTCGCTTGTTACTGTGTTCCTGTACACTTGGTAGGGTAGCTTTTTCTTCCGTCGTCTCTGTTTCTGCGGGTTCCGAAACTACCACATAATAGTCAATAAAACTAGCAGGATGCGCAAAGTTAGAAAGGTCACAATGCTTCACTTGTTCTCAGATTTTTAATCGCTTAAGATATCAGTCAAAAAACATCGCATTGGTTTGTGCTTTAACAAACGGCCAGTTATTGCAATGCAAATAACTTGAAAGGAGCGAAGGCCTATCAGGAAAATAAGAAAAATACACTCTCTTATACTTTATCCTCTCTTGCTTGCCGTGTAATTTAAAGAAGAATAATATAAACTGATGAGGATGAAAACTGAGGCAAGTTGTAGAATTCAAAACGAAGCAGACTTTTCAAGAATATTTTGGTTCCAGCTGACAGAAAGACTCAGCTTAAGAGTCTGATAGAATCTAATACAGACTTCTCAAGCTGATTCATAGCTCATCAAGTTTAACCGCGACGGTGTTTGGATCTCTGATGTTAATTGGCTTAGATATTTTTGACGTTGTTTCTCCGTTTTCCCCTGAGCAGTTTTAGTTTCGATTGAGAAGATATATTTATATAGCGCATTTTCTATGGATATATTCAAATGCGCTTTACAAATGATCTATGGACAAAGACCAGACCACAACATCGGGAACTACGTGCCCCACTCTTTACGATAAGCGTGTGAGTTCTTTAACGTCCCCTGCTAGCCATTACATTGAAGATGCAGGAGACGCGGCCCATGGTTTATCGTCCTTATCTGAGAAGACTAGAATACCTAACCATTTTCAGATGTCATTGCAAAGGCAGCATATTCTCCTCAGTTATTTTAAGACCCTGAGTGTTGGTCCGCTCTGGGGCTCGAACCCGAGACCTCCCGCACGGTAGTCCGACGCTCTACCAACTGAGCTAACTGGTCAAACACTTAAGACCATGTTTGATCAAATCTCCAAACACCTCAAATTTCGGCAAAAATACTCCGCTACGCGTCGTATTTTTTAGTCTCTTCTCAGTGTCTGGAAATGTGATCAAACACAGAGTTCCATGCTTGACCTATTACAGAAAACGCTTCTTACCGGAACAATTCTTCCCTGTGAAACCTGGCAAACAGCTGCATTCAAAACTTTCAGGTGTATTTTTGCAGACACGGTTCTTTGGGCAAGGGTTTTTCCTACATGCATCCATTTCTGAGGAGCAAGAACGGGATATATACATTATGTTTTATTATACTTAATTAATAGGCTTACAAGATGATTTTTTGTTTCTCCTAAACATAAGACATTCCATACAGAAGCCATACGGCTGAGAGATTGCTCTCATGACTCGCGCTCCACACAGGACAGATGGCTATTCTGAGATGGAAATTATCCTCGGTATGTTGCTTACCAACATCGCATTTGCTGCCTTTATAGCCAGGCCGACAATGGCATTTGTAGCTTCCAATTGTGTTTTCACATACAAACAACGCGCCACATGGGGACTGTTCACACTCATCCAAGTCTAAAGAAAAAAAAATGTAGTATAAATTATTTGAAATCCACAGAACCTCAAAATAAGATTATCTAAACTTGCCTTTAAATAGTGTTTTTTTTTTAAAGAGAACTGTATTCTTTCCTTTTCTTTTTTTTCTACTAAGAAATTTCATTCGATGGAAACTAAAGGAAACGAATTAACCTCCATCCTAATGAGCCACTTTACCTTTACCGAGATAAGTGTAAACTGTTTATGACTTAACACACTATGAAGATATTTTAAAAACATACCCATACACCCGCGCCCGCGGACAACATGCCAGCCCTTTTTTGAACAAGCACATCGGTAGACCCCAGGCCAAATGCGCCCAGACAGTCGCCTTGGTTCACACTTTTCATATGACTTGCACTCCGTTTTGAAGTAACGGCAAGCATTATGGGCCCCTAAATTGTAAAATGAAATTTGTAAGCTGAATCCACACATTATGTTAGATAAGGAACCATGTGGAAATGCATACAGGAAAAAAAAGAAAAGATTGGAAATTATTTGAAGTATTTTTGTTAGTTCGTAGAATGTGATCGTCCGGGTTATTCGAAATCAGGTAGTTGTTCGAAAAATAAAAAAACTTTTGTTGGTGACAGACGTTTCGACAACCTGAGCGAAAGTCATCTTCAGAGTCAAGCGAATAGTGTTTGTCAGGCGATGATGCTATAAGTCTGGTCCGTTGAAACTGATTGGTCAGCTTAGCAGTAATGGTATTGGCTGGAAGACCCGTGTAAAGTTTGAAATCAGTTATAGGTCGGTTTCTATCTGTCTAGGCAGTCGGTTGGAGGTACGTGTATTGTTAGTCAAATTAAGTCGGTCTGTTAGAAGTCCCTTCGTCGGTTTTGTTTACGTCGTGGATAAGTCGTTTGTAAGGTGCCGGTAATGGTTGACATCTATTAAGAGGCGTTTGTTCTAAGTTTGCGTACCAGCTTTCCAGAGTCAGTCGCTGAAAGTAGTTAAGCATAGGGCAGTGTCCCAGTCAATGCTGTTTGTTTGTTTGTCAGTTGCTGATGTACAGCGATGTGATTGTTAGCATCACCATTTCTCCTAGCTGGTTTGTGTTAAGTCAGTCTCGTGTTAAGGTTTCTTCCACTCTCACCAATCTGCTCCCTGTCTGTTGTTGGGTTCGTCCCTGTCCTTAACATTGGTCAGTATTTGTCGTAACGTAGTCGTAGGTTTGTGGGCTAACGGACTGCACAGGGGCGGGGCACTACCGGAGTATTATAATAATGATAATGATAATGATAATGATAATGAATTTATATAGCGCATTTTCTATATTCATATATTCAAATGCCCTTTACAAGCAAGTGATATATGGACAAGGACCAGACCACAACACAGGGAAGTACGTGCCCTACTCTATAACGTCCCCTGCTAGCCATTACAGTGAAGATGCAGGAGACGGGGCCTACGGTTTATCGTCCTTATCCGAGAAGATATCTAACCATTTGCAGATGTCATTGCAAAGGCAGCATATTCTCCTCGGTTATTTTAAGACCCTGAGCGTTGGTCCGGTCTGGGGCTCGAACCCGAGACCTCCCGCACGGTAGTCCGACGCTCTACCAACCCTTCTAACTTGTTCTCGAATATTTTTTTTTTCAGATTTACAGTAATAACCGAAGAAATTTATATTTATTTCTCGTAGGTGGCTGAATAATAACGGATTGAGATACTTTCCACATCCTTCCTTGTCCTACCAGCTGAGACCAGAATTGAAGTTCCTGTAAGTCACGTTCCCAAACTCAAAAATACAACCGTAAAGGACGTTTTGATATTTGATCTTGATTAGCATAGACTTGACGATTTACTTCTCCGTTCACCCCTCAGTTTTCGTTTTGATTAAGAAGATTATCAAATACTCGAGACAGTGTATCATGAACTATCCAAACACCTCGAATTTTGTCCAGAAAATGCTTCGCTGCTTGCCGTATTTTCAACTCTCTTCTCGGTGTTTCGATATCCCTATGAAGTTTGATATATTAATCATTGTTCTGATGTTTGATTAACATACCCCCATTATCTCAACTTCATCATTCCTTCTTCAAAGCTCGTCGATCACATTTTTTCATTTTTCCTATACATATAAAAGGGCAAGCTTGGGAAATATAACTTTTAGCTTATTACTTTGTTAGGCACTTGGAAAGTAATGAGATTGAATCGTTGCCAAGTTACCACAAAGGCGACTTTCCACCGGAACTGGAAAATCTTCACGGGTAAGTCTATATTGGGGTATTCACGCACTGGAGGGGAGGTTTTTGCGCCTGAGATTTGAAGGTTTTTTCAAGTGAGCTCACATTTTTTTATACTTTCTAATCTTTTTACTTGATTTTAGCGATCAGAAGACAAAACACAAACCGTTCGAGAAGACGCCAAACCTAGTTAAACTGTGAGTATATAGGATGAATGTCTCGTTATTCATTTTAAGAGAGCTTAAGTTAGAATGTCTGGCTAGAGAAGGCGACAAATCAAGGATAGTATTCCTATTTGGCGGGACTACTCAGAGCTTACGTCATGTACTCAAATTCACTTGTAATCTTGTTCATTCTTTTTGATTTAACATTTTGCTCTTCTTACATTGTTATCGTTGTTTTACATCGTCTTTGTTATTTTACAGTTTTTTGCATTCAAATCGAATCTTGGGCATTGGAGAAGAAGACTTGTGGATGCTAAGCAAACTAGATCAGCTGTGAGTAAATTGGGTTAATTTAGAATATGACTCTTCAATGCCCGGGGCCGCATCGGTTCGAAAGCTGGTTTTCGTTTTCCCAGGATTAAAAGTATTATTTTTCCTTGTATAAAAATATCCATCACTGCTTATACTTTGTATAGATTGAGATTAATCAACCTCACTATTAATAGACAGAAAACATAAATAGAAAACTTCAACAAATCCTGGGTTAGCTAATCGGGCTTTAAACAAGTCGGCTTTGCTGATCAGGTTCAAAATTCACATTGCAATTAAGATAATTGCAGTGAGAATTTTCAAACTGATCTTCTGGGGATTAAAAGGTTGTAACGTGTGAAATTCAGTGACGTACGCAATGCTGTAAAGGAACTTTGCCTCATATAAATTATAATTAATTCACGTACGCTAAAAACACATCGGTGATGAGAATGTTGAAAATATTGTTAGGCTGATTGACGTTATTTTTTTTGATTTTTAGCAAAATTCTCGAAACTATCACAAACTAAACGAACAGTAATAAGTAAGGAGAATTAATATTTCTAAATTATGACAGAAGTGTTTGACAAGGAACACCATTTGAAGACAGCGATTCTGGACGCCTGAACCGTTCACAAGGTTCATTATAATTAGCCAAACGGAACAACTAATAAAGAAAACAATGCCCTTTCCCTGAGAACGAAACAGGAACGATTCAAAATAGAGATGTGCATATTCATCAAGTGATTTATCCTCTTTTCTTTTTTTTTTTCTTACTCTAACCGTTACGCCTTTCGTAAGACATTTCTTTGCTAGAAATTCATGTCACTTTCTTACAAATTTTACCTGTTCTTTCCATTTTCTTTTAGTTTCCTCAGCGCAAACAAGCTGGTGAATTCCTCTGTTCACCCGGAGGCATTTCGAAAACTCACAAAGTTATCTGTGTTGTAAGTAAAAAATTCTCAAAATCAAGATTATCTTGAATATTCAAATCAAATATGTAAGTTTTCTTTTATATTGCGCATAATTTAACGAGAAGGAAACTGTTGTTCATTTTAGTAATATTACGCATCACTATATTTCATCCGCTTGTAGGCATCTTGACTGGAATAAGTTCTACTATGTTCCTCTCGCGATTCATGGAAAAAGCCGAATTCCATCAGTGGACAGCTTGTAAGTTCGAAAGAGTGTGTTTCAAGGGAAACATTGATTAATGAATGAACGATCGAACGGACGAACGGACAGACAAACGGAAAAAAAAAACGACGGACGAACGAACGGGCGGACTGACGGACGAACAGACGGAGAACAATTAATGAATGGAAAAATGAATAAATGAATGAATGACCAAAGTCATATAAGCAAAATGACATTTATTCCTTCAGGGACTTGAGCGGGAATAGCTTCACTTACATCTTAAAGGGGACGTTTGCAGGATTGGACAAGCTGAAATATTTGTGAGTTTTATTAATATTTTGCAAGCGTAGCAAGCTTCAACTCATTGGCGATTCTTTGAACTTCCTTACCGTCTCAGTTTATTTTACTTAACAGCCTGTTTTCTTTTCCACAGGCACATGCAGGAAAACAAAATTGTTACAATAGAAAATGGAGCTTTCAATGAGAACATTCAGCACATGTAAGTGTTAAATTTCATATCAGTTATTTCGCACTCGTGCTAACAAACTTTGGTTGAGTAGTCCTCTTAGGCGATGCTTCGCTTAACGAACAAACACATTGGTCTGTTTTTGTGGGTCGTTAAGAAGAAAAACTTCAACATCAGCGATATCGACAGTGGCGCTTTAGCATTTTCTCAAAAAGGTTTAGTATTCTGGTCTATGGCAACGATAGGGCATGAAGATTTTTGTTTCAATTTTACTTTTATCTATTTTTATTTTAATTTTTTATTACTTTTGCTTTTAATTGAAACTCTTTTAAATTTATTTGTTTTCATAAAATAATTTCTTTTTTTTATTCTTTGACAAATAATTTTTTTAAAATTCTATGTCAATTTTTCTAAATTTTACTATGGCAAAGGTAGGCCACCATACCTGACCGTGTGGCATACTAAGATTTTGCATAGTTAATAGAGTCAAAAAAGTTTTTTGGATTCTGTACGCTTTGGCCTTAACCACGCCAAAAGCAAAACAAAAACTGTTCAGTTTCGTTATTCATGCATAGTGTACGAGCTCGCGTGGCTGCCTCATGGTTAGTCCGCTCGTCTTCGTATCCGGTTTCGAGCGCTGGCCGAGGACATTGTGTTGTGAACTTGGGCAAGACATTTAAATCTCACAGTGCCTTTCTCCACCCAGGTGTATAAATGAGAGCCGGCAAATGTAATGCTGGGGAAAAAAAACCTACAATGGACTAGCATCCCATCAAGGGGGAGTAGAAATAGGGCCACTTGGTTTTATCGAAACACAAGATTATGTGCGATCGTGGACCGTTCGCTCCTTGCGTTAACTGAGGTTATTGGAGAAAATAGTGCGATGTTGAGAAATTGTCGTTGTCAAGACGCGTGAAAAGTCTCTTTCTTATAAAATCCTAAATTTCATCGTTTGTAGTATATGGAGTAAAGAACATTCATACCTGCATGGTATTCTTTTTATTTCAGACACATGCAAGGAAATCGTTTCAGCTTCAAACACGAAAATCCGTTCACGAACCTCACAAAACTGACACAGCTGTAAGTACACCATGGAAAACACTGCTAATTGTCTGGTTTAACGTACATAGCTTTCAGCATTTGATTGACATTAAGGCCCTAGCATCATAGCATAGGCTTGGAATTCTTTCAACTTTTTGTGCAACATTTTTCATTACAAGTTGAACCTCGTTGTTGCGCCTATTACCGTCCTTGTTACAAGTTACTCCAACATGTTACACGAAAAGGACGTGAACTGAACCTCGCGCAACTTCTGAGAGACTGTGCGTCATAGGACGATCTGTGATCTGTATCTATTTTTATAAATCAAGATCAACCGTACCTTGCGCTACCTAGGTTTCACACAGTTACTTAAGGAAAGAACGCGTTTGCTATACCTTGGTCCTCAGAAGTTCGTATAGTGTGATCGTCCGGGTGAAGGTAGTTCTGAAAAGAACTGTTGTTGGTGACTGACGTTTCGACAACCTAAGCGGAAGTCATCTTCAGAGTCAGGTGTTTGTTTTTTCAAATCATTTACAATGATACCTTGGTCTTCAATTGTGGAGTAGCCTCTCCGGTAAGAAGAGGCCTTTTGAAAACGTAAAAAGGGCCTGACCAGACCTGTCCAGCTTTCTAAAAGATAAATGTAAGGCTTCCCTCATGAATATGCATTGTATTCATTTTGTAAATTGTTCACAGTTCTTGTACATTAGCTAATATAGTTAGGTGTCCCCTATTGGCAGAGGGTTGTCCCTCTGCTAGACACTTCTAGAACCGTTAATAATAAAGTTCAATCATCCATTTATTTATTCATTCATTTTGTCCTTTTATTTACCTCTCTAAAATTCTCTCGCACCTTTTTTACTTACCTCATTGATTTTGAAATAATGTTTGGGCCGCAGCATAACGTGTTTATTTGACATGAAAATATAATGTACTCTATTTAACTTCTTGTTACTTCCTTTGTTGCAGACGTTTAGGGAATAATCAAATTAGAACTATCCCAGACACGGCCTTCCACGGACTCAAGAGTTTGACTCGTCTGTAAGTGTAACTTATCTTAAGGTTAAAGAGTCCCTTCTCAACATCTTTGGTGATGCTACAATCGTGGTATCGAAAGCATGCGCAATCATTGTTGAACCCCTCACTTACTCAATGACTCGCTCGTTTTCGATCTGGTATTAAAACCTCGTGAATCAAAACGATAATAGGCTCTTAATAATGAAATAATCTATTTATATTGTTGACAAGTTACGCTCTCTGTGCGATATCGTTGTTTCTGTTCACTTAGTTGGTTATAGTAAAATCTGCAAATAAGAATATTGTAACGCCATAAATTTCCAGGCAAACTCAGCGTTAAAACCTTGTTTAATCACAACTACTCAACTCTACAACTGAGCACATGGTATCGCACCATCCGAGTGTCACGTGACTAAATAGTTACCTAGGGGGGTACCCTTAGGCACTTGCCTAACATTACAATATGTATAGTTGAAATAGCCAACAACTGCAAGTGTTTGTTTGTTTGCTTTTCTACATTTTCCTCGGTAAAAATCAAATATTATTTTATTTAATTTAACTCTCTTTATATTGCTGTTATATTTTTTCCTTGCCAGTCAACTTGGTGGAAACAAGATCGGTAGAATTTTGAAGGTGTCCTTTCGTGACCTTGCCAAAGTAGACACACTGTAAGTACTATAGACAAACTCTAAGTAAAAATCTCACATACAAGTCCTTTGAAGCCAACTACTGTAATATTTTAGGCTTGCCTTCCCATCGTCCGAATTGCGATAGTAACTCCATCAATAACTGTCGTTATTATCCAATACACTTCGTAGAGTACAAATAATGCCCAAAACGAGTACAAATATCACGCAATATTTGTACTCCAGAGGACCGGTTAGACAGCTTTACTCGCAACGCGCAAGCAACGAATTGGATTGAAGTTACGAAAAAAACAATTTGGCGATTTGGATAATAAATCTCTCATAAGACGTTTTGTTGTGTAGTATCGCTGAGAATTTTTATTCATTGTTTGTATTTTGACTCGCCTTACGGACTCGTCAAAACAAGGCACATCTCGTAAAAATACTCAGCGATACTACACAACAAAAGGTGTAATAACATACAGGTATCAGAAGGTAAATGACTGATACATATCATACTGATTTAACTTACAATAAATACACATATACACTACCTTTTTGTCTAGCGATGATTTTATCTTTGCAATAACGTTTTGCATTTTAGTAGTTTGCTGTAATAATGTATTGTATCTTTGCATGTCAGATATTTAGATCGAAATGAAATAGCATACATTGAAGATGGCTCGTTTGCAGTGATTGCCCGCTTTGAGCGCTTGTAAGTGTTTGTTGGGAATAATTTCATGTGCCTTTTGATGTTGAGAGCATTGATATGTTTTGCCAATTAATACTTTTGAGTATGTTGAACTTTTATTTAATTTGTTTAACAGTAGCGTGGCGTGGCGTATCCTGACAATTTGTTCGCAGTGCTAGTTTTAAACTTGCGTTTTGGATTGTTTTCCAGTGTTTCCGAACATTGCTTGGCCAATCTAAGTCTGTTTTTTTTTCACATTAACTTTGCAATCCTACACGACCTACATCGCGAGTGCTGACATTGTCATCCATTAATTAAGACGTTATTCAAAGCTGTAGACGCAGCAATGCAAGAAACTATGTTAACATATATTATTTCGCCAGGAAACTCAACAGTAACCATTTAACGTCTCTCCCAAACGGCGGCGACTTCCACAATAAGGAGATGAACCAGATGTAAGTAGTAAAATATGTTTTCTTTCACATGTTACGTCTCTTTGCCTAGCGGGGAACGTCGTTACCACCTACTTTATTCCAAGATATCTTAAGAAGTTATAGTAGATCGAAGATTGGAAGAAATGCTGGTATATATTAACATGTCATTCAAGAATAAAGCGGCAGAACTATGATTAATTGCAGTTATTGCAACAGCGTAACCAAATTTACCTTTGGGTTTCATGCCAAATACACGATATGTCCCCACATCGTCATTATTATCATTTTTATTGTTATTATTATAATAATTATCCTTTCCATTATCATTATCATTGTGGTTATCGTTATCGTTATCGTTATCGTTGTCATTATCATTATCACTGACTATTATTACTATTGTCATTATTACTTTTATTTATTTTCTGACCCCCTTCTTTCCATGTTTTTCCATTTAATGCAAAGATTATCGAGAAGTTGGAAAGATCACTTTATGTACCTCTTTAAGAGTTAGGCCGAGGTTGTTTTCCTCAACTTATTGTTGTCTCCTTGCTTCACAGAAACTTTTCGGATAACAGAATAACATCAATACCTAACGGTACATTTGTAAACGTGAGATGCATCGGCGGTGTATGTAGCAGTTCCAGAAGAGAAACAACATGGTAGGTGATAAAAATGATTCACACACCCTTAGTTTGAACTTCAGGAATTGGTTTCTCCCACTAACATGCCCAGGCACCGCTAAAATGTAAACCTCGACGTATTATGTAAGACGGATAAGGTTTATAAATGGGTTCCGGCGAATTTAATGATAGGATAACCCTGCGATGGACTGGCATCCAATTCAGGGGGAGTAAAAATACCTCTTGTCGCTTCATGCTACAGAAACCAGAATAAACTGCAGCCTGATATGCCAATTGGCTCCTATGCAGACTTACAGAAGACTATTTCACGGCCTACCTAGTATGTCAAACTATAGACGAATTCAGACTTGATGGAACCGTCCCATGACCAATCACTTTCAACAGGCCAGACTTGTAGTACCATCGACTGAAAAACGCTTTTCAATTTGCTCTAAAGGATAGAGACTTCCGCAAAGGTCTTCGAGACGCCAGTCACCAGCAACAGTTCCCTTCAAACAACCCTTACCCCGACGATCACTCTATAAAAGAACCTAATACATGTATTTTGTTGGGTAAAAAGAGTGGTAATGGTATAATTTATTTAAAGTAGTGACGTCATATTAAGTTCTTCGTACAAGTTATATGTCTATTTGCGTTTTTATCATGAAAAGTATAGTACTCTCTCCGGCTTTTTACTTTTTGATATAAGTATCAGCACTTTTTCCGTGTTTACATAACTTCGTCTAAACACGAGGGGGCCTACGAGAATCCGAAACAGTCATACAAATCCGAGACGAAGTACAGGGGTTGCATAATGAGCGCTCGCCAAGTATCTCAGTTATTCTGTTAATAAACTGCGATTAATTCTGTTCCGTGATTGTACTCTCCATCCTACCGTCATTATGAAAAGCGCGAGGAAATCATTACATTTAAATATGGAAAACTATCAATTAAGCTTAAGACAGGATTTCGTCTTTTCTAACTGATGGAAAATTAATCAATTAATTATTTATCTCTCTAGGAATTTCCGTGAGAATGAAATCGTGTCAATTGATAGTGGCGCCTTTCGAACATTTAATGGTCCGTCTTGCACTCTGTGAGTATGCTCTTCTGTTCAGAATATGTGCATGCAAGCATTAAAAATAAAGAGTTGTTCGTCGATCGTTTTCACCTACTTCTTGCCTCTATTTTAAAATATGCGTCTGTGTATGTAAGAGACCATTCAAAGTTTTCGTTCAAGTGAGATTGCTTTCACACGTAAGGCTTTTTACCAGAACTCGTTTTGAGCCTGAAGTAATGGTCTATGACGTATTTCGCTGAAACCTTAGCGTAGAAAACATGTGGCTTGTTTGCTTCCTTTTTTTCTCTTGCACTATCCCGTTGTTTTTGTTGTCGTTCTTTTCATTCTATTACAGTTGAACCTCTCCTCAACTGCCACCCTAACGGGCAGAGTTTACTAGCTGGCCATTGTGGAGAGGTGGTCATCGTTGAAACAAATCTCCTAAATGGGACGAAAATATGTGTCCGCTGTTGAGACGTAGCCGTTGTAACGAGGTAGCTGTTACTAGAAGTTCGACTGTATTCTTTTCTTTTCTTTTACAAACGGAATAGCACACTACCAATCATGGAATTTGCTTAGGTGACCTCCCAGCGCTCATTAATCGTCTACAGCCTAGTATACTTATTGTTTCTTTCTCCATGCATTAAGTCAATTTGGAGACACAGTCGCTGGCAAAAACTTGTTGAAGAACATTGGCTCAGGTGCCTTTGACAATGTGAAGGCGTGCTATATGTAAGTATCCCCAAAAGCAGGTCAGAGTAACCCTCATGTATTCATTTCCAGTAACCCCTCTGTTGTTTATTCTAAGCGGTAATGGAAATGAAAGTGTTTGGTCATTTTCTCAAGTTTGCGTTTATTCCTTCCAGAGACCTTCGAAACCTGAAACTGCAAAAGATCGCTTCCGAATCGTTCAGGGATGTCACACTTAGCTATGATTTGTGAGTACTATAAACTGATGTCTGCGTTTTAAATGCCTTTACTCAAGAGAAATCGTCATGATATCGCGAGGTTATCTGTTCCTCAACAGAGCGAGAACCATTACATCGCTTTCATATCCTTTCCGAATTATACAGACATGTGATTGCAATGTTATTTGCTCCGACAGAGAAATGAATAACAACAAAATACGAACGATTGAGGAGAGTGCATTTCTGAGGATCGACACAAGGAACTTGTAAGTACACTGTATTATTGGAAAAATATAAAGACTCTGCAGTTGTACAGCGCTAGGGCCGACTGAGATGCTGCTATTTTCCAGTGATGACGGACCCAAAAATCGTCTCAGTATAAGGCTAGCGCCTCAACAGCTTGTCTACGCTTTTATCTTCCACAAAATAAGGCAAGCAAAGAACATGTTTCTTTGAAAGCAACCGCTGGAACGCGCGCGGTTAGCCAATCAAAATCAAACATTTAGGATTCGAAAACCCTAAGACTGAAGCTTAAGAAAAAAATATATGCATTTCTACACTTCTTATAAGACAGACTCTATCAGTATTGTTTCCTTAAACAGGCAGTGGCCCTTTTTTGTTTTTTAATTATCGTTCTCGTTATAACAGGTATCTTACAAATAACGCCATCCAAGCAATCACGGTGAAGATGTTTGGCGACAGTGGTTCAACTATTCGAGGAATACTGTAAGGATGGGGATTTTAGTAGAGCTAAAACCGATTATTGTGACAACCAAAAATACAATAATGTGGTTTCGACTAAGAAATAAGTGACTGAGGTTCTTTGATGCAAATAAAATGGTAACTGTCATGAGACGTTCAGGGTTTAGTTTTCTGTTGTTGTTGTTGCTGCTGCTGTGTTTTTTTTTGTTGTTGTTGTTGTTGTTTTTGTTGCTCGTTTGCTTTTGTTTCTTTTAACAAGTTATTGATTAAAATTGGGGCGCGTCATTGAATAAAGAAAGGTATAGCTCTTTACGGTAATTTGCTTCCTGAATATTGTATATTAGCATAAATATGTCGAGAAACCTAGTAGTTGCGGCACTTAACAAATTGGCAGCCATTTCTTTACATTTACAGTATCAACGACAAGTAAGTTTACACTTAAGTGATATTTTTAGTTACTCTCGATTTTTTTGCGTTATAGTTGATGAGCGCGCATTATTCTAATTGATTATGTGGCCACGTTACTGCTTAACCTATTCCAATTTTCTTTCAAGGGGCCTCACTAACAACGAAATCCAAACACTCCATGAAGATTCACTGAAAGGTGTTACAGTCAATGGACAAATGTTAGTGCCTACTTTACTGAAAAAAAAACAAGAATTAGGGACCTTCAGATCAGAGTACGATTGCCGGATTGAGAACGAGTACGACTTTCAAATTCAGTAACTCCCTAGAACTGTCACTCCTTCCCGTTGTTTATCAGCACATAAGGAGACCCTAGGAACACGATTGGTGTGATGAGCGGTTATCTAAGCCACAAACACTAGATCACACTCATACTCAATCTCGTACTCGTAGTCAAATCTGAAGGTCGCTATTATCTTTATCAAGGAAACAAATCAATTTCAACCTTACGACGTTGCAATCATGCATTTGGTTTTCACACTCTGACCTTTTTATTCATTGCGAAGTAATCATACAGTTTTCAAAGCGTTCAATGAAGGATGGGTTGCATGAGTTGTCGTTTACGTCTACATTCCCTATCAGCATGTATGAGGGATTTTCAAGGCTACGAGTATTCGATTAAATGACTGAATTAAGTCAGGGTCTTCATGAGTCTTCGTGGCACGCACAATCTCAACTATTCAGACTCAGGTTCGCACTCTCTGAGACGGCTTCCCGAGGTTTAGCTTCGCCATCCTAAGGAAACATCTATTTCCCTTAATGATTTTTGGTTTATTGTGGTTCCATTTTCCCTCTATTTAGACGACTTAGAGACAACAGGCTGGTTTTGTTTCCTTCGAAGGCTTTGGAGAGCCAAGACCCAAGAGTTCTGTAAGAGGAATCTTAATATCACACAATTATATCAGATTCTAACATTGTTTTATTAGATATATTAGGCGCAAAATGTAAACTAATCGAATACGTGAAGGTCCGTCGTGACATCGTGGGCAGCTGTTCTTTATAGGGTTTATCAGTTGAATTTAATCGTGTGTGAATTAAAAGTTAAGAGACTCATTTACGGTGTCAGATCTCGTTAAAAAGATGATGGAAAAGTGCTGCGATTACATTTCTATTATGCCAATGCTATGTACAGGTTCTATATATGGGTTCATTTCTTTGTTGTTTTCACGCTTGTATCACCAAATATAAAACGGCGTGTAGAGTTAAGAAATAGGGTTAGGACTACAGGGCTTAATGAAATGAATGATGCAGAAGAAACGTTGGCAAGCTTCAAAGGATGAATATATCTTTTGTTCTAAACTGCGTAAATCAGTGCATGTATATAAGTTTTTTTGCCGATCTGTTTATTTTCCAGGGAATTACGTAACAACCAGATCCCTTCCATACCTGTTGGCTGGCTGGATTCTTTTAAGAACCTCAGACAATTGTAAGAGCTAGTTCTAGTTAAAATGAAAATGAAAACAATTGCAAAAGATGTTTTTCTCACACTTAGTTAAAAAAATCGCTTTTCAAAACGATGAGATCTTATTGACTAAGCGTGCTTTTCGTCTTCCTCGAGGTTTTAGATTTTCACCACGTTTGTTTTTTCGGGCAACCTCTCAAGGCAAGGTCGATGTTAACAGCCACTACCCATATTTCACTCTGTTTTACCCTGAGAAGTGACATCAGGGAAAAATCGTTACTACACCATTTGTTTTTTTAATTTTTTTTTTTTTGCTTGGCCCTTGGGTGATGTAGGTTCGAGATTACTTGTCTACTGCTTAAATGGGGCTCGACTTGATAGTAGGCCGATTATGTCAGCAATCCCATTGAGATGGACTCAAGAACAGTAGAAAAAAAACACTGAAGGAGCTAGAATGTAACGGTTTCGATCATCTGTTTTATCGTTCCTTTATTTTTTCTTATAGGTATCTTCCCAATAATCTCATAACGACATTAGGAGCCAACTTATTTAAAGAACTAAAAAACCTCCAAATATTGTAAGTCGAATTTCTGATCTATTTACTTGCCTTCTTTTTATTGTATATTTTCTGTTATCTATTATCGATTTATTATCTATTATCTTCTATTATCTATTTACTTGCCTTTACTTCTATTCACTCAAATTTATGTTCTTTTACCACTCGTTGCATTGCTATGCTTTGTTTTACTTTATTCAACTTCGTGTTGCTCTGTTTTACTTACATGTAATCTAATATTTTATTTAGTTTTAATCTATTTCACTTTGACTTTACGTCAGATCAATCAGCCGAAGTCGCTTTAAGAAACAGAAGTCGAGTTAAGAACCAGCCTCACGAGCCAAGTGGTTCCAAAAAAAGGTCTCACTTTATGTTATTTTTTGTTTCTGACAGAGAGTTACAGAGAAATCGGATCAGTGTGATTGAGCCTGGGGCTTTTAATAACCTCGTGAATCTGTATCGTTTGTAAGTAATAAACAGTTAGGGCTGGTTCACACTAGCGACGGAATCGGAAGCGGAGTCGGAATCGGAAGCGGAAGAAGCGTTACGATCCAGTGTAAATCAAAAATCGGAATCGTAAGCGGAGTCGGAAGCTCGACGGAATCGGAGTCAGAAGGATCAGAAGAGTTTCTTTTTCTTCCGATTCCGCTTCTGCTTCCGTCGCTTCCGTCGTGCCGATTCACACTAGATCAGAACTTTCTTCCGATTCCGACTTCGCTTACGACTCCGCTTCCGTCGCTTCCGTCGCTAGTGTGAACCAGCCCTTACCATAAAAGGTCTAATTACGGTTTCCAAGACTAAACTGATAACATAAAACCGAAATAAAGCTGAGGTTGGATGACGTTTCAAAATTTAGAGTTTTCTCCTACGCATATTCATGCATAGGCGTCCTATGGCCTTAGGACACCAAAAATTGCATGTGCCTAAGTGGCAAAGAGGAGGAAAAGTCGAAAATCACTTTTTTGTGATTTCCTTGCCCAATGAACACTTCGTCTTCGCTTTACCGCTACTTTTGATTAAAAGGAAGTTAAATCTTCCAGACAATGGGACATGTTTGTACATTGAAGATAAAGCTAATAATCGCCATTACGCAATTGTAAAAGTCAAATTTTTTGTAACCTAGTTGGCAATTTTGTATTTTTAATTTTTTTTTTATCTTTTTATTTTGTTTGTTTGTTTGTTTGTTTGCTGTTGTTGTTGTTTTATTTACTTTTTTTCTTTTATTTGAATTATTTTCCCGATGCAGGTATTTATATGACAACCAAATTGAATTTTTGCCAACCTTTCCCGAGCTGAAGAAACTTAAGGACTTGTAAGTGATTGATTATGGTAATAACAATGGGTCAAGTCTCATTAACAACCAAGCATTTAAGGTTTCTTAGTTTGTCTGGTGTAATCGTCCAGATGAGGTACGGGTTTTGATGACTGACATTTGGACCGATTGGACGAAAGTCCAGATATGTCCAGGATTGAACGAATGAGATTCCTTACACACACAATTCTGTCAAATATGAAGTAATATGAAAAATGTCAGATAACGCTACCAAATATAAAGTACTAACTGAACAATATTTGTGTTCAATCCTGGACATAAGTGCAGTGAAATTCGTTCGTTGAGAATAAACATGTGAAAAAATATGTGTTATGTCGATTGTTAGGAATTGTGTTACTGAGAAACTGTTCTCAGCACGAACCTGTTAGAATACATAACGTAAAATTATATTTAGGGCCCTAGGCAAGGCATTTCTTTGAAGTGCCAAACTACATACTGTGGACTTAATGGCACCTGCTTTGCCGGAAATAAATAAACCGTCCACCAACATATTGGATCGTTTTCAATTCAAACCTAAACTAAGCTTGGTACCCAGGGCGACGCGACTTCACTTGCCCTTATCTATCTGTACGACACCTCAAATGGCGTATGTTTCATCGAGGAAATACATTTTAGAAGGAAGGAACACCATGGAGGGATGCACTGAGTACTTTCAGTTGAAGTTAGTGATCCTAGATAAGGAGCTTAAGTTTACACGTAACGATATCCTTGATATGCAGATAAAGATTTTTGCATTGTCTCACAGAAATAAACAGCTTTGGGAAGATGTGTACTCAGAGAAACGAAAATATTTTAATATTATCATTTACCTCTGACTTTCTTCTTTTTCTTTTTCCAGGTCACTCGGGAATAACAAAATAGAGAATCTAGGACAGCAGTGTTTCAACGAACTTTCAGCACTGCAAGAACTGTAAATATTAATTTCCGTTAGTCTATTGCTATGGTGATATGACCTTGTAAATCAGTTAGCAGCTTGTAGTTCTACAATTCGTTTTCCTGCACTAGACTGGAAGGGGTTTGAAAGACCTATTTCGCTTGGATGCTTCGTTGCCCTATTTCAAAAACCATGTGAAGATACTCTTGCTTTCAAAATTTCAAATAATCTAGTGTATGTGAATAAAAAAATTTAAATGGCTAAAAGAACAATTCTCTAGAGAATATCACATGGTCTGTAATGGATAGACACACCACCAAGGCTAAAAAGGTTTTATTGATAGCTGAGAATTCAACGGTTACTTAGAAATGACAGGTTTTTTTACTTATGATTAAGAACTATAATTTACAGGTGCCTGAAATTCCAGCACCGCCTATTACAAGCGTCTTTCTTACTTTCTAAACATTAATTTCTGTTCATCAATTACTTCTCTTCATTTCTGTTAATTGCTTAGCTGTATAAAATGTTTGCGTGCAGGACAAGGTGGGATAGTAGACAGCATGCTGAATTTAGTTGTGGCTGTGTATTTAGCGTACAGACATAATTGACTGATTAATATCATGGGTGACGAATTACTTCTAAATTTGGCGCCAAATTTCAGCGTGAATTTACTATTTCTCAAGTGAAGTTACATGCAAATTACCATGGCATCGTTTGGCGCGAAATTTCTCGATTCAATAAACAAGTCAAGAACTCACGACTGTACACATACAATTTGTCACCCACGAAATTAAAGGATAATCAAATTTTATTGTACAAAGAAATTATTTTCACTTGTGTTTTGTCAAAATTCTAAAAATTCTCTTCACCTAAATTTGAAGCGCGGAAAATTTTAGAATATTGGGGTCATCCTCGGTGTAAGAACCTCTAACACTAACCAAAGACGAAAACAAAAAAAAATCAAAGAAGTCAAGATTATAGACCCTAGCCTTAACCATAGCTACAAAACAAAGAAAAACTACACAGGTTCCCACACCGAGGTAAACCCAAATATTGACAAAACGCACGTGACGTTATTTCCTAATTTGACTCGTGGCCATTTAATTACCCATACTAATCTACGATTAGCTATTCATGTTTTCGATATCATGTGACCGTCATGTCACTATCTTGGGATTCTCACGTGACTTCTATTGTGCTTCACTCCCTTTGTTACAGCAATCTTGCAGGAACAAACCAGTTCGCCTGTGACTGTAACGTCTACGACTCTATTGTGGCCGTCATTGACACGTTAATTTCTTCAAAGGCTGCAGTCTGCCGGACTCCTTCAGAAACAGCAGGAGCAAAGTTTTACCCTGGGGGGTCCTACGAGTCATTTTATCGCCAGCGGTTTCTCTGCAGTAAGATACTATTAATATATATGAATTTCAAGGAGGAAACTCCATTACGTTTTATACAATTCCATTCAATAAAGATGTATTTTTTAACCTTCTTATATTTCATTTCCTATGTTCTCGTTTTGTATTATTTTTCATATGACTTTATTTCGTTATTTTCAGATCCCATCAATGTATCAGCATCAGCGCCAGGTGATTTTCAGATAAATGTCTCGTGGGACAGGCCTCATGAACTTCACTCGTTCATCAACTTCACAGAAAACACAACAACGATTAGCACGTGGGACGCTGTTAAGGTTAAACTGAACTCGTGCTTTTTAATTAATGATTTATTTTAAATAATCTATGACCTTATCCTCATAAAATTAATAACTATTTTATCATCCGTAAGTATGAGTGGCCCTCTCTTGGACGAAAGTTTCTTTTTTTCACAGATATTCTACTGCAAAGTTGTCGTTAATATATAGTTTGAAATTCTCTACGCCTGTTCCTTGCTTATGCTTATATCTGAGATCACTGGGAATTACTGTTGATTTTATCCTTATTATTATTTTTTGCAACGAAAATTGCAATTGAATCATTAAAGGTCTGTGTCACGACTAACGTCAATCTGTTTTCCAAATACTCGCTACGAAATTTCGTGTTATCAATTAATAAAAGTTGATAAAAGGGATCTTAATATATTACACTCAATTTTATGGGCATTTTTGTCCGAGACGAAGTTGTTTTAAAA
>OMLO01000709.1_pt1 | contig 23213 bp, 10 predicted proteins | sample 1674811 | NCBI WGS metagenome assembly OMLO01 (sample SAMN06265003, study PRJEB25207) | coral metagenome | isolation source: Coral host | place: Mexico:La Bocana,Puerto Morelos, Mexico | collected 2008-11-13 | reverse complement strand
GCGCGTGAAATTATTTCCTAATTTCACTCGTCACCATTTGATTACCCATACTTATTATTATTATTATTATTATTATTGATGTCCGCAGGGACGTTGCCGAACAAATTAGATTTAGAAATGAACAGCGAAAGACTATCTATTGAACCGTGGAAATCAAACGATGGCGAATGAATACATTGTGCCTAAAAACAAATAATTCATATTACAATAAATATCGGTGCAAGGCTGCTTTATTACTGAAGCCACATTTTCAAAGAAGGATAATCATGCTGAAATCGATGACGTCCGTAGGAATATTTATGCTCGATAACGTTCCATATCCTGAACTGTCCTTTGTGTAAACAGTTCGGAGGTTTGTTGTTAAGCTTATAAAGGCTGATTTTGACTAGCCCATAAGCATAAACCGACATGCGCAGACATACATACATAAGCCGACATACGCAGAAAGATATTGATAATTTGCGCCTTTTGTTTGGTAATTTTCGAAGGAAAACGCGTTACTTAGTAGAGCGCTTTATGATTATCATTTGATTTTTCTAACTTAACGGCTAGCTGTAAATATTGTAATTTTGGGTCTGGTAACGTAGTTCTTATGTTAAATTGGTTGTATATCTACTACGTTTTATGCTGTCAGCGCTCGTGTGTAAAGCATTTATGCAGTTTTAGTGATCGGTATGTATCTAAACAAGCTTCCATTTGGCGAGGGACTGATATGCTCGGATCTATGTCCGCGGACATTATCTGTTCTGAGAAGCGAACAGTTTTCCGAGAGAGTAGCTCGAGGAAAACTGTGAACTTTTCAGAACAGATAATGTCCGAGGACAATTTTCCGAGCATATTTTCTGACGCCCCATACATGAAGTGCGCTCTTAAGAAGAAATCATAGCAAGTCGGGTACCCATGCTCTAAATTCGCCTGCAATTTACTCGTTATATAAAACGATGTTTTATTTAACATTTTTTAAAATATGATTCTTGACTATGCCAAGGCGTGTTTAGACATCGGCGTAAGTACAAACATACATAAACCCCGGGCCCCAGGACATAAACCTATTGGAAACATTTTGGACACGAACGCCCTTAAACAAGGGCGCATTTTCCAGCTTCGGCTGATTAGCTTTTGTTTAAAAAGTTGTCGTACAGGACGACCTATCTGGATATATTATAAATAGGATTGAATATAATTTTCAAATTATTTTGAATAGATTAAGTAACTGCGTAATTTTTCTAGATGAAATCTACCCTCATACTGTGTCTTGTTCTCCTTGTTGGAGTTGTCAGCGGTGCACCTGCAAACAAGAAAACGTTCCAGCACGCCTTGAACTCCCCTTGGTCACGTGTCGTGATGCGAGCTCTTCATTATCAGGACCCAGATGCTATTCCTAATTGTTGCTCCCGTCCCCCATATCATTGCAGCTGTTGTCCAGTTCTTTGTCGACGATAAATACGGGGAATAATGCGGCTTTTCCATTTCCATCATCAAAATGTGCAACACTATTAATTGTAAGGGGAATTTAAATATTTACCTATTAACAGGCCAATGTCAGCTCTTTGTAATGGTCTTTTGTGGAAAGCCGTTTTGTTTTTTGGTACGTGTTCAAATAAAACAAGCGGAGTAATGGCAAAGATGCTGAACAAGTCTGTGCTTTGGACAAGAAGTTTTAAAATCTAATAGTTACCTCAGTTCAAATAGAAAAAATCCCTTTTTTTTCGTGAAATGTGAAAGGTCCATTTATTTTCCTAGTTGTGAAAGCACGGTCTTATTTTCCATAAAACGTTACCTAGACTCACTTTATCCGCCTCCAGTCCTGACTAACGTAGTTCGAAGTTTGCGAAAAGGCAACGGCTGGAAGAAGATTATTTAAAGAAAGGTTCCAGCTTTTCTGACAGTAAACCCCCATGTATGCCTAGATGAGTTCTCGGTCCGTAAATTGAAATTACATCATGTTTCTTCGCAACTCCGCTAACCGTTGTCTCGATAAGCTTCTCAGAAAAGACACTACTCACTTCGATTTAGTTAACCATCTCTCTAACCCTCCTCCCCATCATCCTCTTGGGTTTGTGCATGTTGCATCTACTGCGCTTTTGCTCGCGTCCCGGAAGATTCAATTTCCGCCGCTCGCTCGAGTCCGGTCTATGCTCCTCCCCGAGAAGAGCTTCTTCCAAAAAAATACTAATATCTTTATTTCTAATAATACAAAAAGAACAAAGGACAAAAACCCTCGATCTTAACACTCTTCATTCTGCTTGAGTTCAATAGATTTAAGTCCTCTTTTTACAGCGAGGATATTATATCTCAACTCACGTTCCGAATATACAACTGGCAACTTGCTGCAAAGCACACCGAGATACCTTATGGCCTTATTCAGGCAGGTTATGTTATAACTCATTGGATCTAGCATGTTGGGATGCCTAAAAATGATTGGAAAAAGACCCTCACAAATCGTGTGTACATCCTGAAGCCCTAACAGTGATTTACAAGTGCCTGTCCTTGTGTCACAGTCCGACCAACAAGATTCCGAACTACCAACAAAACACTCCAGATCAGACACACATTTTTTCTCCTTAAGAAGGGTTTGTAACAAGACGTGGGGATATGTCAGATCAAGATCAATCAGTTTTACTGTTGATGTGTTGGTAATTCCGTAATTTCCCAAATGTAAATCACACGACTGGATCAAGCCATAAGGAGTAACTGACACTTCTAACGCTGCATCTAGAAGTGAATATGCGAAGTCGAATTTTTCGCGTCTACTGGTGATGTACGACTGAAAAAAGGTCCTGAACATAGGATAATCTGTAAGAGTAAGCATATTGTCAAAAATGGTACTGACATATAGAATAGAAAGAATAGCGGCATCTAGAACATTTCCTAGGTTGTGATTAAACATGTTTGCGAGCGGCTCAAATCCATCAGGCAGGAAAGCAAGATCCGCAAACTCCCAATTGTCACGGAACGCGTTGGACGCAACAAAAGGCAGTTTTTCCACCATGTACAATCCACCACAATACCCATAGAAATCCACGGTGTGCTTGCTTTCATTTAATGCCATTAACATCACAGGTTCTATGTGTTGCAGTAAGGAAATGAAACTCCTGGCTTCAGCAGCTGTGACTGATCCATCACTGTTTCCATCGCCTAGTAAAACCAAACGAGATGCGAGTTTTTTGCATTGAGTGCAATCGCCAAATAAGGTATTGACTCTAGAAGAGACGTCATTGTGATAAGATGACACAACGTCACTATCCGTTACTTTCTGTTGGTCTTGAAACTCCTCGAACCAACTCATGTTGACTTTCAAGATAATATTCTGTCCGTGCCATGTTCCGTCATAAATCTTCTTGTCAGGCACTGTTGTGAGACACTTTCCAAGATGGATGTTGCTCTGTTGACAAAGATCAGAACACAGTGGTCCTGACACGTGACCTGCGTCAACAGCTGAACACTGAAACAGTGACAAGAGTAAAGTTTAATTTATCATGAAAATCTTCGCGTAAATGGAAAAGGCATTTAGCTAACGAACAGAGGAGTGTCTTTTGTAGCTAAAAACTAAAACTTCTTGTTGGTTAAAAATGATAATTTTGTACGATTTTAATGGACTATTAGACGTTACAATTCATCGCTGAATCGTTTTCGATAATACTTGAGTATTATACCTGTTAATTGAATCACGTTATGTATGTAATTCAATTCAATTCTATCAGGCAATATAGTTGATTTATTCCAAAAGAAATGATAGCACATCTGGATTTTACATTTTTGTAATACCATTCAACAAAAACAAATAGCGTCAATAGGTAAAGAACTTTTGCAAAAAAGACGACAAAAGGTTGATTACTATATCAATAAAATAATAAATAAATAAATAAATAAATAAATAGATATATTACTCACATCACTCAACTTCGATCTCAGGCTCTCTCTTCCTCTCGCCTCCTAGAACGAGAGCCTCTCTCTGACGCTCTAGAGGGTGGGAAGAAGAGAGAGACCCTTCGAAGGAGGTCACGAATCACTCAGTATAACGGAGTCAGAGAGCCGCCGGTGCTTACCAGCTGATTAATAACAGAAGATAGGTTACATTTTGAATGTCTGCGAACGATAAGTGGCATAGCACAGACAGTAACAATCGTTACAATGACGGTTTTCAGTTTCCATCCAGCCATAATGATGAACTGATAATATGCAGTCTAAACTACACCTGTTGAAAAAAAAAAATGAACTAAATTTGAGATTCTATATTCTATGTTACATACATGCTTTGTCATGTCATATAGGTAAAGTCCGCATACGACGAGCCCATCAGGGCGGAGCTTATCCCGGTTCCAGTAGCATTAAGCGACCAGGAATATTTCTATCCCCCCCCCCCCCCCCCCCCCCCCATGATGGGATGCTAGTCCATCCCAGGGTTACCCCTAGCATTAAATATGCCGGTACTCATTTATACACCTGGGTGGAGAGAGGCACTGTGGGAGTTAAGTGTCTTGCCCAAGAACACAAGGACACAACAGTCGAGCTCACTAACCATGAGGGATTGGGATTGAACAGTGTAGTTTATTATGAGCCGAACAAAGCGCAGGAATACAAAAACTGAATCGCACTCTGCATGTATAACAAAAATCCCGGTGAAGCGTCCAAAATATCTCTTGCATGGACTCCATGTACTTTTCTCGGCGAGCTGAAGAGCGGTTTAAATATGCTCGCTGCGATCATTGAGATTATATAGAAAGATTCTTTTATATTACGAACTCACAAAGTGTGACGAGCCCTCCGTTTCACTGGTATCGTAGAGTTCGTGGGTACGAATCCCGGAACAACCTGAATAATTTTTCAGGCTTTTTCCACAATTGCCTAAGTTGCGCACATGACTATGAATATTTTCAATGTTTTTACAGCTTTTTTGTAGTGCGTGAAACGGTACTAATTGCGCCGTGGCATTATGCTAATTACTGTGAAAAGAGCTTGAACATTTGTGGCATAAATTAGATTGCACAGAAATGAAGCTGTGAATCGAATGAGTTGATTTGTTTCAGCGATGAGAGATGCAGATATATGCGATAGTAAAGCCATTGTAAGTAGTTGAACCCAGGAGTATCAGTAGTTCGTCTAAGGGAAGTAAATCACCAACAACAGTTGTTTCTAAGAACTATCCTCACCTACCGGACGATCACACAAGACCAACTAGTACAGCAATCTTATGATTGTTCGATGAGCGATATTTTCTACTCAAGAGCGCGTAGCGATGCCGCGCACAATTCTTGCACGATATAAGTGACATACCTTACTGAACTTTGTCCAAGTCAGGCGTCGAATAAATACCATGCGAAGACCCCTCTCTTGATATCATTATGATCGAGAGAATATCAAAATCATTATAACGCCACAAGTCTTGAATTAATTACCTACAAAACCGCTAAAGCGTTCCTCTCAATATCGCCGGAGGCAGTCAAATTCAATTTCATTTTTTGTTTAAACCTGAAGCGTTTCCATGGGCTCTGGCGCTTTTCACGAACGTCTCCCAATAACAAAACAGAACCTAATGATGCAAGGCGTTTTGGATTGTGAGGGGGTTGAAATGAATCATCACCCCCTAGCCTACATAAACTAGAATTTACATGAAACATTAAGGATTGACACAGCGTTAAACACTGACTATTCCAGGACTATTCAGTTATTCTAAAGTGATATGAGTTCAGATCCGCGAACAGTATTAGTATTATCTCATTTTGTTGTCAATACTTATTATTCTCTATTTCTTTGCCACCTGAGTAGAATATCCTCACCCAGACAGGCATTAGAGAAGTTTACTGAATCTTAGCACCAAGGGGACAGTACAAAAATAAAGCTAAACTTTATATAATAGACTGATTCTACGCGTAGAGAGCCCTAGTGATAAGTAAACTATATCTCACTCTTATCCAGTTCTAACTCAATGTGGGGAATTATATGATCATAGGAAGAGAAAATCTTCAAACCTCGCTTATTGACCACGTTGACTTAGCACGCGCGTAAGGTGAATGGAAATTTCCTCCAACGCGTGGTCGAGATGACAAGCGCCACTGGTATCCCCGAAGAGAACCTCGAGGTGACTACGTAAAGGTAATTCGCAGCTGAAAGAAAGAAAAACAGATGTGTGCTGTTTCGTTTAAGTTGCCGGTAAATTGTAACTAGCATCGCATGTTCAAGACCCCGAGGCTATATACAGGTAGGGGCTATATGGGCTATTTAGATGTGTGCGACCCCAACGGGTATTTCTATTTAGTCGTTTTGGTGAGAAATGGTTTTAGTGTTTTAAGCCTAGAACCATTCCATCCCGTGCATTTTGTCGAAGTTAAGAGAAAGAACAGCAAAATTCACAAATTTTCCACCGTAGTGATTAAACATTCCTTTGAGCGGTTTTTTAAATTCATCTGGAAGGAAAGGAAGTTCTATCAATTCCCAGTTGTCTCCAAACAAATCTGAAGCAACTAAAGGCAGTTTCTAGAAATCCACGGTGTTCTTGCTTTCATTTAATTCCATTAACATCATAGGCTCTATGTGTTGCAGTAAGGAAATGAAAGTCCTGGCTTCAGCAGCTGTGACTGATCCATCACTGTTTCCATCGCCAAGTAAAACCAAACGAGATACGAGTTTGTTGCATTGAGCGCAATCGCCAAATAATTAGGTATTGACCCTAGAGGAGACGTCATTTTGATGACGCAACGTTACTATCCGTTAGTTTCGGTCGTTCTTGAAACTCCTCGAACCAACCAATATCGAGGCAGTGAAATTTGCACACGCGCAGGGTGAATGGAAATTTGCTCCATCGTGTGGACGAGATGACAAGCGCCACTGGTATCCCTGAAGGGAGCCCCGAAGTAACCAAGTCAAAAGCCGCTGATTCGACGGTGGAAAAAAAGAAAAACAGATGTGCGCTCAGTTTTTCGTCAAGGCTGCCGGTGAACTTTAACTAGCAACGCATCATCAACACCCCGAGGCTATGTATAGGTGTGTGCGACCCCAAAGAGTCTCAACCAGGGCGTGAACCACTACATTAGTAGGTCGTCACACCTCTCACCTAGCCGGCAACCTGCACTCCACTCTTATTATTCTTTTCTTGAACTAACGGTAAGTTCAGGAATATTTAGTACTGTCCTATCAGTTAGCTTGGCTCATAAACCCTTTGCATAAATGCCGCCGAATTTTGGATCACAATACTAATACATACTAAGCTACACATTGATGTAAAAAATCCTTTGTATGGAAACATGAGTACGAGGCTAAGGATGTAATAAAGTATCCTTATTCAAATTTATGCGCCATTTGTATAAAGGGTCTATTTTCTCCATCACGATGTCAAAAAATTATCATACAGTTGGGATAGTTTATTTATTCTTGCAGACACTCTCTTCAACTTTTCAAATTTGTCAACATTTGTTTTGGAAAAAAATCCGAAATGATTTCCTTCAAGACTACAATACAAGAAACGCTTTCCGCGTCGCATCTTTCTGCATAGCTACTTTCGAATGCTTTTGCCTTAATTTATTTGGACACAATCATCTTTCACGAGAGTGGTCTTCGCTTGACAATCGACATTGATTCGAAAAAAACCGTGAAGACAAAAAGTTAGGTCGAAAAGAATTTTGCAACTGGTGGGTACAAAAAAAGGAATCACTGAATCCCGGGCGGAACTGTTCGATCCAAGCTGTTTTTTGTTTACTGTCGAAGCAACATATAGCACATGAAAACTGTTTGAGCTGACTCTCAAGGCCTTGTGGTATTCTTTAATTTACAGATCCGACTGTTGTCCCGCTCTTGGCGAGATGTGACCAGGCTATTCTTTCAGAAAGAATAAGCATAGGAAGCTCATAGAAAAAGTAAGAACCTCCTTTCTTAAAGGAAAGGAGTCTAATAGACCAATTTCGATATATTAAAATTCAGCCTTAAACAATAGACCTCAGCGCGATGCTCTGGGGAATAAACCCCACCAACTCTATAGTTATACCCCAGAGCCTCATGCTGAGGTCTATTGACGTCTTAGGCTGAATTTTGATATATCGAAATTGGTCTGTTACTGGTGAAGAAATAAAGAGAATCTGAATGTGACTTGAAATTTTCAAGAGTTGTCGCTAGTCGTATTTTCTTTCAAACACAACTTTTTTTCACTTAATCAAAAGTGCACTAAAATTACATTGCAAGAGATATTATAATTATGTACATGTGATCGGCTAAATCGTGGTATCTCTATAAGCGCAGCTCTCAAGCGATAGAAAATTGCTACATAAACTATGAATACATACAAAACCAGTTCAAAACGTTCTACATGTAACTCGATATATCCTTCATTTACTGGTTTGGTGCGTAGTAAAACAAGCGTTTACTGCATGGTGGCAAAACAGCGAGGAATAAATACCTTCCTCGTCGTTTCACGGATTGGTAAACATCTTTCGTTATTCACTCTCACTTTGATCAATTTATTGAAAACTAGTCAACGTGGCTCTTGCTCTTACTTTGCTAAACTGCACAGAGTATGTACTGTGCAAGTTGAATTCTCTTGAAATAATTTTTTAATGAAAAAGACGATTCTGCGAAAAGCTAACTGAATCCCACTACATTTGTATGAGTCACCATGTGCTGTTTTCTGACTAACCAATGCCAAGAGAGACTGTAGATTAAATAAGCAAATTTCTCCATATAGGCCTTATCCCATTATTTAGACATCTGGTACGTTGTGCCCAGTTCTTCATGGGATTTTACTAGCGCAATGCGAGAACATGCGATGAAAATGCGTAGTCTGTTCACGCGAGCAGACTCCGCGTCATGTGATTGGCTATGTCTAGAGCAGCCGCTTACTCTGTTCACGAGAGCAAACTTCGCGTCACTTGATTGGCCATTTCTAGACTTTTAAAGGAGCTAGGTCACAGTTTGCACATCTTGAAAAAGTTTGAAACATTTTTCAAGTTTGTCATTTGTAATTCATGCTAATCCTTTCCAGCCTTACCTTCCTTATTTCTTTATGGTATATTGTTACAATCTTTACAGGTTTCCATCAATTTAAGGGCAATTTTGTACGTGGTCAATATATCTCAAAATACTGTGACCGAGCTCATTTAAAATATTTCCAAAACCGGGTGCGCTCCAAAAGAACTGAAACTTAATGTACATATGACTGGTCTCCAGCATCGTTCCTAGACGTAAGTTGGTTGCTTGGCTTGCCTCAAGGGAGGCGAGTCCCAAATCGCGGAGCTTGTACGGTGATGAAACCGCTTATTCTTTTCGCATTTCGTGAAAATTTTTCCCAAATCCGGGGCAGGAACACTATCGAAAATACTGTTCACGTCGATGTTTGAAAACTCCTGATGGAAAATGGCGGCTTTCAGAGCTGCTGGCCGCGCCCATGAAGGAATCTTCTTTCGCGGATTGTCTTCGTCGTCGGTTGAGTCGTCGCTCTGTAGATCAGCAATGTTGTAGTTCTCTTGAGAGGCCGGCTTACGTATCTTAACCGGAGGCGGGGTCATTTCGTACGAGACGCAGGCTGTAGTCGACTGGACCTTTTTATTTTCTTCGGCTAGCTGTCGTTCCGCCAGAACCCGTTTTCTTTCTTCTTCCATCTTGTCTTGTTTCTTTTCGCGTAACGCTGCCTCCCTTTCTTCTTTCAGCCTTCTTTCTCTGTCCTGGCGTTCTTTGTCTTCTCTGGCTCGCTGTTCTCGTTCACGTCGTGCGTGTTCTTCTTTTTCGCGGATAAGCTGTGCTATTCTTGCCCGCTCTCTCTCCTCTCTTTCTTTGTCTTCTTGCGTTTTTCTCTCGCGTTCAATTCTCAGCTTTTCCTCTCGCCATTTCCGTTCCTTTTCTTCTTTTTCACGGAGCCGTTTCTCTTTCTCTTCAATCGCCTTTAGCTTTCTTTGTTTCTCCAACTCTCGCTCTTTTTCCAGTTCTTTCTCTCTGTGTTCTTGATGACGTTTCGCTTCAGCAATTTTCCTCTGCCTCTCCTGCTCTTCTAATTCTTGTTTCTTCTGGAGCATTTCACGCTGTCGTTTTTCTTCTTCCTCTTGTTCACGTTTTTTCTGTAGTCTTGCAGCCTCTTCTTGTCTCCTCCTCGCTTCTATTTCAGCCCTTTTCTGGTTTCGCTGTTTCTTTTTCTCTTCGTCCTCCTTCTCTTTGAGTTTCTTGGCTTTTTCCTCAATAATCTGCCGCTGGTCATGAGTCTGGCGCTTCTTCTCTTCCAGTGCCTGAAGTTTCGCTGCTCGTTGTTCGGCCGCCTTTTTGGCGCGTTCTTCTCTTCTCCTAAAACAACGAAGTAATGAAAAAAACATAATCAGCCATCGCACCAATATGAGAACTGTTGACGGTAAAACTGGCTAAACAACTATCTTGTTACGATGGTCGTAAAAACAAACCACAAATATCATTATGGAATAAACCAGTCATAACTAGGATGGAATAACAAGGAGCCTCTACTAGCTAAGATACACACCAATTGTTGAAAAAAAGCTTTTTTTGAGCAACTGTTTAGACATCCGATACGAGTTGCAGAACTTAACAAATCATATAGCCGCCCCGAGTTCATAGAAAACGTTCTAGACGCTTATAAGCACGGTAAAGTCTACGCACGGCCATATTTTACGATACCGTCTGAGCTTATCCCGGTTACCTATTTAGAGGTCACTTACATGTAGGTCAAGGAACCTTTCACCCTCATAACTAAACTGCAATTAACATTATGAGAATACATGCACATGTAGTAGACTACAAGTAGTCTCTCCACGAGAGAATTTCCTCGCGGTTTATTTACGGTCTCGCTCGACGGGCTAAACAAAAGAGGGACTACTCAAATGTAGGTATTCCGCACACCTTTTCCGTTCCTCGATTTCTTGTTGTTTCTGCATTTCGAGTTGTTCTCTTCGCTCTTTCTCTTTTTCTTCTTTTTCTTTCAATGCAATGCGCAGTTGTTTTTTCTTTTCCTGGACAAAGAAAAAATATTATACACTTAGTTATAATGGCATGGAAAACTTCTAAGGTCATACACCCGGGATCTCAGTTCACAACTCCTAACTAAAAGCAAGTGCATTGAAGTACATGTCCAATAAACAGCAGTTCCCTTCGGTCATCTGTTTCCTTTGGTCATCTAACTGTACTTGGTTACACTGGTTGAACAAAATTTCCACATAAGCGGCCAAAACTTCTTGATCACTCATTTCACTGTTGAGGTATTCATGTATGTATTGTAAGAGCTGGTTGTAAATGTTACCAATATAATGTAAAAAAAATTGCAACCCTTTCCATCTGATTTCATCTTCAACTGTTAGTAACAAGAGTCTTCTGCTTCAGACAAAATGTGTCTTTTTAGAAAACAGTGCATACCATAACAGCAGCGGACCAATTGAATACTACATTGTACAATACATGTACTTTAGTCTCACTGCCATTCTGTCCCATGTATCATCCCAGAGGAAAGAGTGTAGGGTCCTTTCTTGAACAGTGGTTATGAATCAAGCCTAACATTACTGGTGCAATGAAACAGGTTACAAGAAGCTGGCAAATCAACTCTCAGTTAACAATTCACAAACTCGGGTGTTTCTTTTGCAATGTTCTTATGTTCACTCTGACCCTTGTATTGGTCACTCACCTCTGGATCAACCTTCTTGGGTGTGTTCCTCCTGATAAATGAATGGACAAGGGCGATGTTATTTGGTCTTGCCTGTTGACAACAAAGAAAAAAAAACAGGTCACATGGTTTAATCTGAATACAGTAACAGAATATTCAGGTTTTTGTATCAAAAATTTAATATTTTGGTTGGAATTTTGAAGTATTTATTTCAAAAATATGATAGAATATTTAAAAGAATAATGAAGTCAACATTCCAATAATGAATCAATTACCTCCAAATACTGTACTTCTCTTGCGAGGAGATCATGTTTGAGTTAATTACATCAAACTACTTCTAGTACAATGTAGTTATTGGAAAATCATGATTGACTGAATAATTGGCTGTTTAAAGTTAATGAAGCCAGACTACATTGAAGACCTACGATATACATTGTACATGCATTTATCTCTCAAGAAAAAGAAATGACAAGAAAAATAAAGTTATGACAGCATTTATCTTCCACTACCTTCTGTGATGGATTCGCAGCTTCTTGCGGAGGTGGTGTTGTAGGTTCCTCAGAGATACCTTCCGGGGCAGCTTCTGATTCCTTAAAACTACCATCGCCTTGATTACCATGTAAAACTGCCGCTGGTGAACTTGCATTTTCCACAGCCAGTGGATGTTCACTGCAGTTGCAATGAAAAACAAAATATTTTGTCTAAATTCTGCATAGTGCGGCTGATAAGTTATGAATATGACAAATGGTTTAGACTGTACAATTACTTCTGAACAATATGCGAAAGTCCTTGCCCCTTTTGGTATTCATTGTGCACTGTGTGCATAGTCAATTCTTCAGAAAATATTACTTTAAGTTTTACATGTATCTTAAATTATGTTGTAATACGTACAGTGGATTATTAATTTACTAAGAGACTCCTTTGATTTAATTGTAATTGTGTACTTTGGAAGAAAAAAATCTAATCTCAATCCAATTCATCACAAATAGCTGCTAAAATCTTCCTTGGTAGATGCATAATATGTTATGCATCTGCATACATCTATACTTGTAACATTGCAACATTACTATGTATTAAAGAGCACATGTACTGGGCAGTGAAGACACTGTTTCTTGCAATATAATTTATACAGACTAACACATATTGATATTGTTATATACATGTATATTTCATAGATATACCTGCTTGTCTCATCATCAGCTTCATTCTCTGATCCTCTGCAATCATGGAACACCTCTTCACTGTCCTCCTCTACAGGTTCTTCCATAATCCTCTCCACTGGAGCTTCTGCTTTGTCTTCAGCACTACTGCAGCTGCTGGAGGAAGGAGCCTCCACTTTGTCGTCAGCACTGCTGTAGCTGCTAGAGGTAGTGCCAGAGCTTGTACCAGAGGGGCTGCTTTCGCTTGTTAAGTTATCAAAGAGGCACACCCTAACATCTGCCAGTCTACGATCTGGTGATCTACCATCCCCGCACTTGTCAGCAGCATTTATCTTCAATTCTGGCATAAGTTTAGACTGTGTTAACTTTAGCTTCACTGAGCTTTTGATAAGGCTCTTCTTTCCTGATGTTTTTGATTTGGTTACTGTTCTGTTGATACATGTAGACAGCCGTTTGTTCACAGGAGATATTAAGCAGCGACTTGATCTTTTGCTTTTCCTTCGCCATCCACTATTTCTATGCATACTTTTCCTTCCAGACTTCACTCTAGGATCAGCTACTTTGGTGCTTTCTTCATCAACAGCTTCTTTAGATACATCAGCATCTCCATCAATGACATCAGAGTCTGGCTCATTACCAGCCACATTTTTCACTTCTCCATTTTCAAGTTCCTTTTTATTTTTGGATTCTGTTTCTGCATGGCTCTCAGTGCATTCCTGAGGTAGGATTGGTGTAGATGAGCATGCTGTAATGACATCATTGTTGATTTCCTCCTCAGGAAGTGCACCATTTTCCTCCACTGTGATTTCATGTGGCCCAAGATCAAGCTCAATATGGGGACTTGATGGTGTTTCTGATGCTGCTCTATTGCATGTAGCTTTAGACAAGCCTGGTGATTGCAAGACCAAATCAATGGTTGCCTTACAAGTCTTAGCAGATTTAGGTGACAGCATGACATTTTCAACAACAGGTTCAGGGGTTTCAGGAACACGAGCTCTGTTTTCATTCTCTTTCTTCTCACTGTCTACTGAATCCTCTTCATTTCTTGAATTCCTTGTGCTTCTACTTTTAGGAATTTTGTCAAAAGGTGATGCAGGTTCTTGTTCCACAGCAAATGAGACCATGGTTTCTCCACAATCCTTCAATATTGTAGCTAGATTTGACTTCACAGTTTCTTCCTGAGGTTTCTTTCTAGTGTTTCTAGTTACTCGTTTGGAAGAGTCTTCCTCATCAACAATTACTGAAGATTCTGATCCACTTTCCTCCTTAACTCTGGCCAACTCTGAGTTCTTCTGTTTTGAATTCCTGGTAGTCCGCCTTGGCTTGTCATCCATGGAAGAAGAATCTGAAGTTTGGTCTTCGGCTGAACCTCCAACATCTGGCAAATTCTTTTTTCTCAATCCTCTCTTTGGCTGCTGTCGTTTCGGCTGTGAACTCGCTCTAATTGCTCTTGTTGTTCTCTTGGCTCCATCTAGTTTACCTTCCTCATTTGTAACACTGCAGTCCAGAAGCTTGTTCTCATTAATCACCTTAAGTGGTGATGAATAAACTTGGGTCTTGTGAGCTTTTGCTCCTCTTTCTGTTAGGGATGCAATGTCATCACTGCTTTGTTCTTCATCACTCTCCTGGCGCTTCCTTTTCATTGATGGGGTCTTTGGAAGGAGAATGTTGCTGTCACGCCTAGCATAACAAGAAAATATAATTTTAGAACATTCTGCATTTTGCAGTACTGGACCAATGTAAGTTGACACCATCATGATGATGAATTTCCCACTATGTAATGGTTTATTGTGCAAACAGTCAGTTATTCTATACAGAAAATTATATGGTGACTTAAAGATACATGTTATATGTTGTGATGTTAAAGCAATATTTTACTACTCTACAAAAATTGTTATCTTCGTGCTGAAAAATCCTGAAAAAGCGACCCCCATAAAGTAGCAAGCCCTCTGGAAGAAGTACCAGTAAGTGAAACCCCCCCCCCCCCCCCCCCCCCCCCCCCCCACCACCACTTACACATGTAACATAATAAGACCAAGGTTCAGTAGTGTATCTATTTTCAATCAATAGTAAGGTGAAAGTTGACAATTATTCCATGAGAAAACATTAAATATGAGACGAGAGATAGTCAACAAGGCTTGTAATCCCGAGTTGGGTATAGTTATCTCAAATTCCACAAACCCAGAAATGTAAATTTTACCCTTTACAATTGATGAAATACAATATCGGAAATCAGTCGATTCAATCAATAACGAAACTCACAAAAACATTTCTTCAATAATTGGCAAAAATCAATATCACTCAACAATTCCTGTCTTCATGCCAAAATCGATTGTTATCGATTTAACAATACACTGCAAATGAAATCAGTAGGACACTGACTCTCTGTTGCACTGACTCAGTTGTTTATTTTGCTTCACCTTAATACCGACGCTGCAATGAGACTAGAGTTTTCACACTGCTACTCTGGGCTGAGCATTACCCCAAGAGCAACGAGAAACGCAATAACCACGAGAGGCAGAGAGCAACGAGAACCACGAGACCAAGCTACACATGTTAACGTTGTATTAATGTTCATTCAAATACCCAATTTAAACATTCTCACCGTCCAAAGTGTTGTTTGGCTTCAGCTAAGATCTCATGAAGGTAGTTAAAGTCATCCTCGATTTCTTTCTGGAACTTTGCTATCGCTTCTTCGGCTCGGAGATGCAAAGAGAACCCAAGTGGCAGTCCTTCCTTGGAGTTACAGGCGACGGCCATCTTGAATTCACGAACGAAGCTTGAAGTGGTCTCAAAATGGCTTCTTCCAGACAAAATACTTCTTCAAATGACCATATCACTCAGTTAGCTTCTTATTTGTTAAAATATCCTTAATATATCCTCAATATGCGAGAAATTTCACTCAAAACAACCCGTGTTGAATGAAACAACTTGAGAACGACCTCTGGAAGTTTGAATTTACCGAAAATTGTTTCGAGCCAATCAAATACCACCATTTCAAAGCCTGAGCCAGCGATCTAGGTGGGGCACGCTGAGAATCCGTACCCATGCGCGAACTTATGCAAATTTAGAGTTGTATTCGTGATTGGAGGAGACTTCCTTGAGAGAAGTTGTTGATGTTTTTCCGTACAAAGAAAAACTCTTCTTTTGTTGAGTTTTGGAGTAATTACGCTAATTTCCCAATGGATTAGTTCACCTTTGTCGAAAAAAGTACCACTAAAAACTGTCGCGAGGAAAACTGTGCAAACGCAGTTATTCAGGTGCATACATGTTCTTCTTCTAGAGACGCCTAATACATGTATGTAATGTCAAAATATGCCGGGAATTGTTGTATTTAAGCGCCGATGGATGGTCGCAAGTGATGATTTGGTCATTCCGTTTGGAATTGCTTTCGTCCTCAGAGGATTATGGTGAGTAAATGTTTTTATGTTTCTTTGTTAAATAGCTTGCAGTCATTGCCAGACATCACATGCGAGGTAAGCTATGTAGTGTGAGAAAGTTCTTTAGCTGATGATAGGATTATGTCTCACAAATTTCGCGGCTAATCGTGTTATGAACGATATCATTAAGTATGTCACCGCTAAAACTACTTCTTCAGGAGGTAAGGTTCTTTTACTTGTAAAACGCATGAAAGGTATAACCGGAGACGTTTGCTATACTGTTACAAACTTGGTTAATTCAACACAATCCGTTGCTATTGTTTTGTAACTATTCAGCTTCATGCTTCTGTTACCACAAAGAAAGAAAAATATTTGTTCACGCGCTCATCTTGTTTTTTCGATGATGTTTTGTTCCTCGACTAGAGCCTTTTACGAGAAGTAACTTCTCGAATTTCCGCTTCTTAGTGAGCTTATTAGTAATAACTAGAAGAGCTTCTATCCAAGTCGTCCGCGAAATTCCTATGTAGCAAATACACTTCCGTAAATTTTCCTGTAGTTGTAAGAAATTTTTGTTTGCGGGAACTGGGGAGCTCAGAGGAAACCTTTTGGTTCACTTGCCGAGGACTCAAATGAGAGTTCGTGTACACCCAGGTTTTGGTGTGGCTAACCTTGAAAGTGTTCCATTAATTTTCTTGCTATTAAATGTCTGACGAAAACGTCGTGAATAGCCAGAGCGAAATCTCGTTCACAAAGGTACGAATATTCTCATATGTAGTTTATACACAAGACAATGTACAAAAGTCACATAAATCACCTGAGGTCTTCAAAATTTCTGCAAGCAACATATTTATTTTTAGTCTTCCGTTTTTAAATAGTAGCTGATGTACACTTCGGTATATAACTACTGGCATATCAATTGAAATTGTACAACCTACATTTTAGTTGTTCAGGGTGGTATATCTTCATATTTTAGTCACAAAACAACTTACATGTAAGGCTTATATTTAATTTATTATTTGAAAACCTTTCAGAAACTACCCTTGTCCAATACGCTTTTCTAGGGTCTGATATTGCTGCTAATATTGCTATATAACAATATTATATTATTATAACCTGCTGTTATTCCTAATAATTTTTAAAAGGAGTGAAAATTTATATATATTATCATGGTAGTGTGTTTCACGTATTGCCTTACACTTGGAACAATTTGCAAATTGATAAACATATGTTAACACAATTTCCTTTCCAAATTTCTCCACTAAGCTCCAAGGCTGTGGTTTCTGTTGTCATATATCTTAAAATCTTAATCATTGATGTTAATACTGGTGATGCTATGCAAACTTCAAGATTTCTCAAATTAAAAGAGAGATTCATTCTAAATCTGGTTATACAGGATAGCACATGTCGCTGAAACACTTAAAAATTATGTGAACAAGTTTTAAATCTATGTGTGGTATTAAAAATACATCATACATGTATGTTATTGGAGAATGAGCTGATGACGTGTGTACCTCCATTCTCGACCATCTGCACTCTTGTGGCTTTGCTGTGAAACAATGGTCTGCATATAGATTAAATTTTATTTTCAGCTTGGATAAATGCCCATATTTTTTATTAGCTGGCAACATTTTCCAAAAGTGTGACATTGTCGTGGTTAAGAATGTTTACACATGATGTTGGCATATTTTCATACATTTATAGCAAGTGGTTGAAAATCTTTCACCATTTTGAAGAAGTTGGATGTATTTACAAGAGGTGGTTTTGAAGCAATTGCTGGGCTATCAAAATTATATACAGTCGATGTCTTTAAACATTTTAATTAACTGTTGATAACGTTAAGTTATATTTTAGGCATAATCTCTCACGCCTTTTAAAATGTTTAATTAAAATCATTTTGGAATGCAATATTTAACAGTAATATACACATGGCTACTGTAAAGGGTGATTGAATTCACTTTCGATACAGTTATAAACTTTTATTTATCATGAACTGATAGTATGTTCATGTGCTGAAGTCTTGGTTGATGCTTTTACATTGTATACACACACCAAGCTGCAGCTTCATGAGTGATTTTCTTCACATCATTAGTGATGATTTTGCTTCTTGTTAAAAAATGTTTTTGTCATTAAATGTTTATAATAGAAGTGTATTCTTTTTTCTAATTACTGTAGGAATGGTAATTTATTAATGTGAAAATGAATGTATAGTTAGCATGGAGTCCCTTTTTAATTATAGCCTCTTCCCTCCTCACCTTAATGAGTTTTGTTTTAAACTTCAAGTTTTTCAAACTTTAATACCAAGAAGGGGTGGATTGTAGTCAGACAGTTTCTGACAATCCCACAATGTACATTGTACTAGGGTGCTTTTAGCATGTGACACATAACCAGACAAAACTGGTTCTCAGCAGTGGCCATTTGTTCAGAGATCGAGTTTGTGGAGAATATAGTTATTGTTTATATGTGGACCTTATTGCAGAATTTTTGGCCTAATCCCTCTTACATGTACACCTTTCCATCCATCATTTTCCAATGTTTTATCAGTGGGACAAATGCAATTTCTCGTCTTCCATGTTGGGGCTTGTGGTTGGATTATAAGGTTTGACAGTCATGGGAACAGTTTCCATCTAGAAGTTGGCTGCTAGTAGTGTCTTGGGCACCAAACTCCATTTTGCAACTGCCAAGGCTGTTCTGAATTTATAAATAAAATTGTACTTTTCTCAATTAAAAAATAACTTAATTACGCTTTTCAGTTTTGATGCATGCTTTAGTCTTCAGATTTTAGTTGTTGTGTTTACAGTGTGTATGCAAATACAAAAAAAGTTACAGTGTATAATATAAAAAAATCACTGCCTGATGAATGAATTACACATTAAATTTCATGCCAAAAAACTGATATCACACAAATCGCAGAGCAATGAGTGCGGAGCAATAAGTGAAATTTAACATGGAATTCACTTGTCAGGCTGTGAATTTTTCTTGATTCACATAGCTAAACATGTTATTTTCCACTGACTGAGTGACATGAAATAAGTGGAAAATGTTTTTCTCACACACCGCTGGGACCTGGGAAATGTGAACTTTGGCGGGCAGTTGTTCTTGTTGTGTCCGTCATTACTGAGCTTTTCCTACCCACCAGCCCAAAGATTTTTAGTTGGTGCTGTAGCTTAAATTGTTACCTTTTTACAAGTATTTTGCAGAATGCAAAATAGGAGTTAAGTGAGCAAGCGCGAATTCAGTTGCTCTGTTGATCGGTCGGACACTCCTTCCTTTCTTCCTTCCTTCCTTAGGTCGTAAACTTTTCTATTGTGTAATTTTCCTCATGATGCATGATGTGCATGTAAGGGTTTGTTCAACTTGTAATAAAGGTCAGGTTGTGGCGGTCAGCCAGGCATGGCTACCAGCGGTGTGTGAGAATTTCTATTTTTGTGAGCAGCACCAGTGCACAAACAGTGGAAACCCTTTCAAAGTCAATGTCAATGTGTTTTCTAATACTTTTGAGTGTGGGTGGTTTCCTCAAATTTTCTAAAAATTTAATTTCAATTCTACCCTTTAAATTTGGCAGACATTCATTTTTGTTTTTTTTTCCTAGCACGAGTTGCATTTTTGTTTTCACAATAGCAACAATTTTGGCTCAGGACTTACGTCAACAATATCCCTTCATGCACAAGTGCAACTCCACACTAAATAGCCTCTCCGATAGCCAATCAGACTGCAGGTTTACCTTACGCAATGCGATTCTAATGTGAACTCTGTCACTGCAAACCACCAAGAAACAAAGTTTAGTACTAGGTAAAATACATTATATCTTGAGACCCTTGATAGTAACATAAATGCACAGTAATGACCATGTAAATTAACTTAGTCTTGTTAGGTTTAGGCTTGACAAAAGAAGTTCATGTTATGTGATATTATGTGCTCAGTAATCATCTGCCATGGATGTGTTGTTAAATAACCTTAAAAGCTATTTTTTTAAAAAGAAGGGCTTATTTGCAATATACAGTATTCCAGCTGGATAGTGCTATCCACCAGATAAATCGCTCTCCAGTGGATACGTGTTTAAAAAACAAACCACGCTTTCCGCATGATAGTGATTTATCTGGTGGATAGTGTTATCCACCTTTTGAACAACCCAGGCCAGGTGGGGAGTAGAAATACTTAGGATGCCTTCATGTACACTGTTGTCACTAATGCTATGATCCAGTAGTATAAACCACTCAACCTCATGTACAGACTTTATCTTTGCATGTATAGTAAATGGGAAACTTAGCTTTAATTTATTGTTTTGATGCAGACAGTTCTTCCCTTGTTCTTAGCAGTATGTAATTGTCCTAATTCTTTCTCTTTTTCTCACAGGATGATTGTTTTGTCAGTGTCTGTAGGCATCTACCATGGCTTTTATCACCTGCACCAAGCTAATGAGGAAGATAAACATGTTTGTGAACAGACGTTAGACTATTTTATGGGAGGCTATCTAGCACTTCTTTTTGCTTCAAATATTATGGAACTGTCAATTGCTTGGATGAGTGGGAAAGGCTCTATAATGGATACAGAACCTCGAAATCTCATACCACAGTTACTTTATGTTCGTCTTGTCCTATCAATTATTGAGCTGTTATGGCTGTCGATAGGAATCAAATGGATATTTCTTGATGCCACAATATGTGAATTAACACCAGAAGTATATATTGCAAGAGCCGTTGTTGTATTCAATTGGCTATTTTTGTTTTCTGTCTTTATTATTGTGTATTGTGCATTTGATTCTGCTGGGAAGCATTGGGTTCGTTTTCGAGAGGCACAGCTTACAGAGGATAGTGTGGATGCATCACACAGCATTACACGCAAATATGAGAAACGCTGGGAAGGATGCTTCAAGCGTTGTTGTTGCTGTTCAGGAGTAGCACAAGGAGATGAAAATGTCTTCAACTTTATTGGAAGGTGCCATGGGTTGATTTTATATTCTACACTCTGTTAATTAACTAATTCTTTGCTACAAAATGTACATTTGTATACAATCAATGTCCTAGTCCAGTTTTCTTCCCAAGACTAAGTAATAGATGACTTCAGTTATACTTGTATGTACAGTAGACCAGTGGTCTTGTACCTGTTCAAACTGGAAATTGTATTTCATTTACTGCTCAAAATTTGCTTTAATTTATTAATCATCATTTTTTTGGTATCAGAAAGCTTGCTGAGTATTTTCAAGATCTGGATATTGTTCCTTCAGACTTGGCAGCTGGACTTGTTTTGCTAAGAAAGCAGCAAAAACGCCAAGAACACCAAGCTCTTATGAGAGCAATAGAAGAGCAGCAAGTCTTAGATTCTCAGGTTTGTAGATAAACAAATTCTCAACTATTGCACCTACAATCATAATGTATTTTAGTGTAGTACATGTAAGTGTTTACTTAATAAATGCAGTTTGTTGTATATGATAAATGATGTGGAATGTTTTCTTGTCTTGTGTTGGAAATTTCAGAAAGGTGTCAAAAAATCATCATTACGCTTTCAAAGGACAAACAGTTCAAGAACACTTAACCTCAAAGACAAGGTAACAGTTCTTGCCATTTCAGTTCATTTGACCACTTTGAATGTTTGCCTTAATTTGTGTTCCTTTACAGATTATTATGAATGCCACAGACAATTTGTTACCTTTCTGCTACAGGTTGTACAATAGCATTTATGATTAACTACATATAGTGTAACTTTCATATATCAAGAGACATTAGAGTCAATGCTGTTTATCAATTCTCGCTACAGATAAATATTAGAATCAGGTGCTAGAAACAAAAAGCTTTATGAATCCTTCTCCTTTACTTACTGTATATTCCTTTACTTGAAAGATGAAACCAAAATGGGTTGAATATTGCAGTAGCCATATAATTAAAGTGCACCTAACCCCCAAATTTTTTTCACTAAAATAATAAAGCTTATTTGAGGAGTAATTGCCCGCACAATTTTTTGATTTGGTTAAATCCTTGATTTTTTATGGCTTGTTAAAGTACATCAAAATACGTCAAAATGCCGCCATTTTGGTTCACAAACTTACAGAAGGTATTACACTTGATACCATACTGTTTTATGGAAAGGTGATCATCCTAAAGAGAAGAAACGTACAGGCTGCCAGTCATTTAGATGGTTTGTCTTCAGAAAGCAAAACATGCAAAGTGAGCTTAGTGTTCTGTTGTGAGCATTTCAAACCAGATTATCTCGCTCAACGCCAGCATTTAAAGGAGAGTAAGGGATTTGGGGGAGTTAGGTGCACTTTTAATTAATATTAATAATTAAGCATATAATTAAGTGTTGTTGTACTAGTTTTATTAATATTTATTATTCTTTTGACTTTTTTTCTTTTAAAGTGAAATTCATTATTATTCATCTACTGTATATATTTTTCTTAGGGGTTCCTTTAATGCTGGCCATTATTTAATTTTACAATTTCTGGGCTCAGTAAGGGTGACATGCCTTGTAGGAGATGAAATGTTATTTTGCATCTCACCTGCCTTAGCCAAATTGTTCATTAAATAAAACTAAATCTGTTCAATTCTGCTATTTTCACTTTCAGAACGAATTGCTTCTATTTAAGGAAGTGGTATATTACATGAACTATGCACTATCTGCTTATGGCTGGCCAATCTACATGAAGAACAATGTTGCTTGTGGATGTTGCAAGCTTTTGAAAAGTTTTAGGTAAACTTGAAGTTTTCTTTCTAGGTAACCACTCAGTCAAAGATTATTATTTTGTGATACAGGTATTTACAATCTTTACTAAGCTGCCTTAATTTCCCCAGTGGCCATGACTCTGTGTCAGGGCGCACGCTGAGTATTTATCATTTACAATGTCATTAATACTGTACAATGTACCTCTTCTTGTTCTTATTACTCCTTAGATTTGATCTTTGCTGTGCTGGTTCTTCTGATTGTTGAGCAAATCAGTTTAATTGATGCACAATTATTTATTGCCTTTCTTTGCACGAAGCTGTTTATTTATCAGGAAAATAATATTTTGGGGTTTCTTTTACAGATGTTGTTATCCATGTCGTCATCCAGATCCTAGATCACACAAGTTTGTTGATATTGAAAGTGACAACTGCTGCC
>OMLO01000708.1_pt1 | contig 23222 bp, 18 predicted proteins | sample 1674811 | NCBI WGS metagenome assembly OMLO01 (sample SAMN06265003, study PRJEB25207) | coral metagenome | isolation source: Coral host | place: Mexico:La Bocana,Puerto Morelos, Mexico | collected 2008-11-13 | reverse complement strand
GGGGGGGTCTATGTTGTTTTTACTTCTGCTGGGGGGGGGGTCCCCTGGGGATGAAGTTGTATATATCTATGTTCTTACAACATAGCCTTCCCCCCTCCCTCTTGCTTGCACACCATACATGTTGACTGCATGAGAGTAGTGTGTCGGCCTGGGTGACAGGCAGGGTGAGTTGCTGGGGGAGTTTCCAGTACCACCTATTCCAGCTTGGGTGACAAGCATAGGGATTTCTTTCCTTAGGCTCAAGTATTTTTCATTCGTGATCATCATGTCAGGATTACAGCTGATCCCATCCCCTGACTTAGGGGCTGCGGCAACGTTTGAAACGCTAGGCACGAACTTCAAGATTGATGAAGCAGTCATCAAATACCTGTTGAAGGTCGGTTTGGAGAGCTTGGAAGAATTCCGTTTCTTTTGGGACGCCGAAGAAAAGATTGATACATGGCTGGCCAAGGTAGGCCTGAAAGAGGAGGAGCGCAACTTGCAAGGAGCACGTCTTCGTAGGGCTTGGGCCGCAGTGAGACTGTGGTATACCCAGGCGGAGCAAGATCGATCTAAAGTAGCAACCTCTGACTTAGACTCAATGCTTCAGGAGACGGAGCTTCGTGATGCCAAGTCAACCTTTTGGGTCCGATACCGGATCAGATTTCCTCCCGACATGCACCCATCTGATGCGACCTTGTCTCGTGTGAGCCGCGAGATGAGTAAGCGGATGTTGTGTGTCTTTTCAGTATGGAAAGTTCGATCTCTCCAGCACCAGTTGCATACTACTAACAAGAAGCGTAAGCTGGCTGATGGGCTCTTCACGGAGGAGCATGATGAAGATGATGGTACTACCCAGGATTGGGAGGCTTACTTGGATAAGCTCCACACTTTGATGTTGGCGTACAGCATTGCCGGGCCTCTGCCGTCGTTGGAGGACCTACACCTTCTGCTGAGGAAGCGCTAGGTGCAGACACAACTCAGTTTGTGCAGGCACCATTGAACGTGATGCAGGCCTATTTCTTTCGAGCGAAGCGCACAGCATCCCTTCTTCCCCACAGCAAGCGGTTGGCGTGGCTTCAATCCAGGGACATCGAGGAGCGCAGTGAGTGGGTGAGCCGCTTTAGGGAGTCTACCACCTTCCCTGGCCAAGGTCGTTAAGGATGTCTTCGCCCTTCGTGACGCTCACTGGCTCCCTCCTACGGCTGGCGGGGGGAGTGACTCCCATGCTACAGGTGGATCAGGGTCTACACCGGGGGGACCGGTTGCGGCAGTGAACCACTTCACGTTGGGTGTTGAAAGACGGGTCTAAGCTCTGCCAAGCCTTTCAACATGGACAGTGTAAGAGTAAGTCTCCATGCCCTCAAGGTCAGCATAGGTGTGGGTTGGTTGTGAAGAAAGAGCGAGTTTGTGGAGCTTCGGGGCACCAGCCACATGCAAGGTGCAACCTAAGCTTTCTTGATGGGGCCCCGAGGAGGGAGGGGCACTCTCAGGGGTCGGCAATCAGACAGCCCCACTTATGGCAGACCTTATGTCGGGCCCTACAGCCCCTTTGTCGAAAGCATTCCTCTGGTGTGGTTGGCGATGTCTTCCAGTGGACTGGTTACTTGATCCGTCTCATGACCTAAGTCACCCGCTCCGACACAAATCTCTTGCAGACCAGCTCCAGTCAGTGGATTTCATTTGTGCAGCCATGGACTGCAGCACGAAAAGCCGTGCTAGAGAGATACCTCGGGTTTTTGATGATGGACGTCCGGCTCCGAAGCCACTCCGTTCAGAGGAGTTCCCGGAAGGGCTACCATCCCTCACCCAATCTCAGCAAAATAGAGTCGACACAGACAACTCCGCCACCGAGTTTCTCTTGGACCAGATCCAGCAGTTGGCTCTGCGAGGGGGAGGTTCAGTACGTGAGAATCCATGGCGCAGTCTCCATTGGTTTCTCCCTCAGGAGCATGCTATGATGGAATCAGGGTTGTGGCAGGATAAGCGATACTCAGCTTGCTGCTTGATGGGGGCACGGGCTAAGAGCCAATGCTTGCGCCGCAATTTGGATGAGATCGCTCACTTGGAGGACCGAGGGGGTTAACTAAAGTTACTAGACACTTATATATACTTATCAGAATTTAGATAACTTATTATCTAGTTATTAACTAGTTAGGCTACTTAGGACAAGTGACTTATAAGTGACTTAGATTAGGTTAGATAAGTGGACTTAGCCTACTTAGGACTAAGTGGTCTAAGTGATTTAGAGCACTTAGGTAAATGACTTAGAGCACTTAGGGTAATTGATTCTAAGTGCTCTAAGTGGACTTAGGCTAAGTGGCCTAAGTGGTCTAAGTGGACTTAGGCTAAGTGGTCTAAGTGGACTTAGGCTGAGTGGTCTAAGTGGACTTAAGACTCCCAGACATCAGTAACATGATGAATGGGTTTTGCCATTCCCAACATTTTGGTGTGGGAAACATTGAAAAAAACACATGTGCGGCCTGCATTCAGAGGTTGGCCGCCCAGAATTGATATATGTCTTGTGAATGCCAAAAAAAAATCAGTCGTATTCTGAATTCCTTTTTGCTGTTTTCTTTTCTCAAAGATATGAAAACACGCTGGAACTGTGGAAAAATCAAGTTGCTGGAAAAGAACAACTGCGTGTTTGAAACCTTTTGATTTGACCTGAGCTGGACTGATGGCAAGTTAAGGTTTTGACTCAAACTGTTTGATTTGCGCCAACCTCCAAAGGCAAATGTGCCGCGGTTGAAGGTGAAACCTGTGACTGATACAGAGCCCATGCTATGGTTAAGGCAAACAGTAAGTCAAGCCCATTGAGTTTTTTGTAAGGGGGTGTCGAGTTTTGTGATTTCAGAGTCAATGGTTATTTATGATATCAAATTGCTATATACACCTTTTTCACAAAGTGCAGGTTTGGAAGACCCCTTTGAATTTACATGCAAAAGCGCGAAACACGCACGAAAACCACAACAACGAACCAACACAAACACCAACTACACACGGCAAACCGCAAACCACACGTTCCATTTGAATTCACAAAACTGAAACAACATCTTGCAGAAACAACTTCACACGGTCTAAATTGACGCGAGATTGTTGGTCCATGAGGGACATGTGCCATGGCGGGACATCCCTGCCAGCGAGCGTTTGAAGCCCTGCCTCTTTTTTCCTGCCGGCAAGATTTTAGCAATGCAAACTGGTGGGCACAACCAACATTTTGTCAGGTGCAAGGGTTGTGTATGTCACAACATCTTCGATCAAAGACACCTCGCACAGAAGCATGTTTCCTTCTGACTTTTTGAACATGTTGTGGCCCTGTGGCTTCCACACGCGCAAGTGGGCATACACTTCTCTACCACTGCCGATAAAGGATTGCACTTGTCCCAAGAGTCGTTCACCATCGATGGTGAAAAGGACAAAGTCATCGGCAGAAGCAAGGGCACCAAAAGAGTATCGGCAATCGAAACCATACTGCACATGGTCACCAGCTTGCAAGCCCAAAGCCAGTTGGATAGCATGTGTCAGAGCTGGATCAGCATCAACTGGTTTCACAATGCCCTCTTGGATGATTTCCTTGTTTCCCAAATCTTGGATGTTGCAATAGATAACATCTTTAAGGATGCTTGTATCAAAATGATCACCAACAAACCGAAGATTTTCAGCGAATCTCTTCGCCACTCGATGCTTCCTTTCGTGGACGAAGCACGACATGACTTTGCTGTGATTGCGCAACATCCATGGAAGGTGTTGCAGGTAGTGGTGCTTAGGAAGCCACAGTTCTGAACCCCATGCTTTCAAGTGAGCCGTGACAAAGCCATGGATTGCATGGTGTAGATCCGAGGCTGACTTGAAGTTGTTCTTGCAGGCCTGAATCACGTCAAAAACTTCACAAAGCTTCATATAGGAAGCAACTTCATCACGAATGGCCTCAAACTTGTCCATGTGTTGTGATAAAAAAAGCCTCACAACTCCAAAGACCCCTAAGGCTTCACTGGCAGAGCATTTGATGTGACCTGATTGCTGCTTGCGAAAAATGTTCTTTCCAGAGGCAGCATGTGATCCTTGCTGCTTGGGCCACTTGAAGCCTTGCAAATACTCATGCAGATCAGCCTGCGAAAAGCCAGCCTGTTTCAGTTTCGGCAGTAGGGCCCCCAACTCGTGGTTCCACACCCCACTCACAATCAAAATGTGCATGTAATCAAATTGTATCATGCTAATTGGTTGGATGTCAAGCTCACCAGGGAGACCAAAGCCCAATAGACCATATGGGTTCAGGTTCCAACCAATCGTTTTTGTGAGGTCTTCCCATTGCTTTTTTGTGGCTGCACCCATCCTTGAGGTTAGGAATTGGAGGTTGTCCCTGACACCATTGTTTGTTTGCAAGATCCACTCATTCTGATTGATGCACGTGCTTGGTCGCAAGGATGCATTCCAATGGTGAAGGTCAGAACTTTCTGTTACGATGTTGACACACATTGGGCAACAATGGATTCCACTTGCTCCCTTGAAGTCGAATGCTTCTTTGAGAGCATTCTCGTCCGCTATAAATGTTGTCCAATTTGCAAATCTGATATATGTTTCATCATTGATTCGAATTTGGAAGCCTGCCCTCACATCATGTGGTTCAACAAAAAGCATCAAAGCTGCCTTTACAAAGGCTGACATGCCTCCTTTGACTTTGTTGACCCTGTCACTCCTAGCCAGCCCCAAAGTAAACCAGAGTTGGTCTACATGCACACCAGGGCCTTGCTTAAATGCCCAATATAGAATTTGAATCTTGCGTGTCGATTCATGACGTAATTGGTTTCCTGGCGAAACCTCGTCAGCGTAGAGGCAGATCCTGGGCACGTTGGAGCATTACATATTTAGACTCAAAACTCTTCGTATGACAAGAAAACCGAACTTGCCCATTCCAATGCAAACCAGCAAAAGAATTCAATTTCACAGCCAAACAAGTTCAAGTTTCTCTATAGGTGATGAAGGGTCTTGGCCAAAAGGAAGTATATATTTGATGAAATAATCCCGGAAGGGCTGGCACTCTGTGAGGCAATGTTGGACAAACGCCAGAGGATGGACGAAAGGAAATGTTTGTTTACTGTTCCCTTTTCCTTCAGTCTCAAGCTCTCTTGACAGAAGAACCTTTCCATACGTGTTAGCACATGCTTCTATATCAGCATCCCTAGCTCTTTTCACCGATGACCTAGATGTTGCTGATGGCAGCCCGTGGATTTGGATCTCATGCAGCACCTCTGCCAGCCCACGTTGACTGACATATGATGTCCTCCCAACCCGTGCAAGGGTTGACATGGTGAAAGCAAAGGATGTGACAAGTGTTGTTCCATAAGTTTCCTTCCCTGGAAAAAGATGTTGAAAAACTGTATCTATACACCTTATATACACATATATATGTATATATATATGTCGACCAAAAGCCTATGTATTGAAGTATCATCATGACGTGAACTAAATGTATCTATGGGAAACCTGAATCTTGCAGGGTTGAATGCCCGCATGCAGGGCCAATGAGCTCGCACAAAAAAATGGCTGCAGATTGTTTGTGTGAAGTTTGGTCGCACTCAGTTGTCAAGATCATGCATGCAATCCAAACGTTCGAAAAAACGCGGTACAAACACCATACAAGTTGAGAACTGGAGATTCAAGATTGATGCATCTTTCGAAAACATGGTTCCTTCACAAAACATCCCGAACAGCGGCAGCAAACTAGTTTCCATTCAAAGAGCTAGACCTCAAGCACACGATGCTTCACCCGTGATATATGCTGAAACTTCGCTCTGCATATGTACCCCTACATCATGAAAAGCTATAGAAGGTCTATGACTTCCTAGGTAGAAGTTTTTGAAAGAAAGATCAACATGTGGCAGCATGCTGTTGTCAAAGATGATTGGCATAAAGAAAAGCAATGACACCTGAGAAAGACATGGTAGAAACAAAGACGAAACAAAGCAATGACGTTTTGGAAAGACATTTTGTTTAGATCACTTTGCTGCATCATCTATGATCTGCAGGGCTTTGGCCCATGCCACAGCTGGATTTCCATGCCACTTAACTTTGAGGTCTACCCGGTCTCCCTTATTTTTGAAGACACGCCAGCATTCGCTGGTGTCGGAACGATGGATTTTTCCCATCCCGTAATAGAGAGTAGGGCCTCCCTTAACAATCATTGCTGGCTTAGCCTTTGCCTTAGGCTTCGAGGTTTTCACAGCTGCAGCAGGTTTGGCCATAAGCTTGGCTGCAGGTTTGGCTTTTGCCTTAGCCTTACCCTTTGCCTTTGCCTTTGGAGGATCAGCTTCACGAGCAGCCTTTCTCTCTTCAAAGGCTTGCAGCATGGCCTGATGATGCTCCTTTGGGCCCACAGTGTTCTTCTGGTCACCATTGAAGTCTGGCAAGCTGAAAGCAGGCACATTGCTCACCTGTTGCTTTTGATCAGGAGTAGACCTTCCTTGACTGTTTGGCTCTGCCTCCTCTGCATCATCATTATTGCGGACGTTGCCATCCTGCAAAGCGAGCTGGTTGCAGCCCTGCTGGTGTTGAGAAGATGCAGGTTCAAGTGACTTTCTCCTCTTTTGAGGGAAAACCTGGAAGTTGTCCAAGAGATCTTGGTTTGGACGTTTTCCATGCATCATGACCTGAAACATCTGCATTTGCATCTGCATCATTTGCTGCATGCCGCCCATCATATCAGACTGTTGCCCTTGACTTTGGCCAGCTCGATTGGTCAACTCCTTTGAACTTAGCCTCAGCCATTTGCCAGGTTTGCAACGAGCAAGAACAGCGCCAGGCATCTGGCCCCAAACCTCATCACTATAGAACTGCTTCCGCAGAGTCTCTGGTAGTTGTCTGGGGTCTGGTGGATATTCTTGGATAGGAACTTCATCAATGAAATTAGCCCTGGCTGACTTCAGCTGACGTTTGAACTCAAGCAAAAGGTTGTGCTTGTCTCTTGGATCTTCAGCCAAATTGTAGAACTCAGTGATACATGCAATCACATGCCCCATTGTTTGCTCGCATGGAAAGACTAGTCCAATATCCATGCAACGTCTCACAACGACGGTAAGCCGAGCAAAAGCATGCTGGTCGTCGTTTGCTAGATGTTCACGATCTTCTTTCGTCAAATAGTTCAGAAATCCAACTTGCAAGCTTTGGATAACACGTTTCACTTGTTTTCTCTTTCCCATGACGGTCGACATGGCAGTCACGAGTTCAGCTTTTGCCCATGAAGACAGGAACTCACTAGACTGCACCAAATCAACCAGAGGTGACCATTCTTGGATCTCACACGTGGTTTGAGAAAACTGCTGAATCAAGATCTTCACCTGGGCAGACTCAATGGTCTGATAGGTTTTCATGTCTAGCTTCGTGTTCTTCTCGAGGAACTCAAGCGTGGCATGCAAAGCCTTCGTGATCTTCTCCATTCACTGCGACAAGCTGAGAGCTATCGCGAATGGATAGACACAGGTTGAAACCAAAAGAAGCTGACTAAGGAAACAGGACACACAAGGTGACAAAATCTGGAAGCTCGAATGTTGCAAAACAAACTGCACAACTGCTGCATTTCAATCTACTTGACTTCAGGAAGGCATGATTAAGACCATTGCAAAGAAGACATGGTGATTGCAACTTCAGAAGCACAGCTACTCCGTTTATGGTGAATGAAGCCATGCCTGACTGCAAACTGCAGGGCTCTCTTACCAAGAGCTCGCACTGGCAGGGTGGTTCTTTTTGAACTGCTCGCCAATGTCATGAAGATATGTCAGCACTGCAAGCAGCGTGCTTGATACAAAAAATCCAGGAAGCATGGAGTGTTACCTGCCATCTTTCAAAATGTACTTGTCAGAAACAAGTTGCCTTACATCTAGAAGTCTTTTCTTTTAGCTACTGAACCAAGTTGCAATGGCAGACCCATGCATTTTCTTTCAGCAGAAATCGCGGGCAACCTACATAGAAGCCCTGCGTGTGCGAGCCACAAAGGCCCTGCATGAAGAGAACTGCATCTCAGAGCCAATCAGCAGCTTCAGGCAGCAGCAGCTGGACGTCTAAGGGCAGCAGGGCGGTGTTGTACTGCTGCAGGACGTCGAACTTGAACCTTTGCTTTTGCCTTAGCCTTAGCCTTTGCTTGTGGCTTAGGCTTCGGCTGTGCCTTTGCTTTGGCTTTTGACTTGGCCATAGCAGGAGTCGATTGCATGAGGGTGTACTGGTCCTCACTGAGCACCACTGATGAGATAGGCCGCTTCATGTTCCGTTGGCCAATGAACTGCAATCCATAGACCAGCCTCACCTCCCACTTGGTGATTTGCAGCATCTCGGCGAAGTTTGAGCACAATTCTTCCCAATGCATCAATGGAAAGACAGGGATAACAGCCAGCACGTCACCACTAAGTGAGGTGACTTCCGCTTCTGCACGTGTTCTGAATGCAACGTTGTACCAACGAAACTGAGCTTCTTGCTTGGCCAAGTACACCACACCATCTAGGCTGTTTCGCTTGAAGATCATGCCTTGAGCTATCACGCACACCAGGGTCCATGTGAGGTGAGTCATAGGACCTACAGTCACCTTGACAGTCTCACCTGGTGAAGGTGCATTCTCCCAAATGTCAGTCAGGCGATCATTTGCTGTAGGGCCTAGGTTGTGCCAAAAGCCCGTGTGGAAATCAGGTCGATCAGCCATGGCTTCTCTCCAGAGCCATTTCGATTCCATGTTTCCAATCAACGATGCACGGGTCGCAGGTTCAGGGGCTTAGATGCTTGAAGCAGCGAAGCACCACTTTTTTGCAAAGCATCAACGATCACGATGAGATTTGTCTAGAAGAGAAGTAAGAGCTAGAGATATATGGACATAGATGAGCCTATGGATGTGATATAAAGCTATCAAAGTCAATGGTTATAGTTTACAATATTTGATGAAACACATACTATACTTGTTTACATGGTGACCCTTCAATCAATATTTGAAACAAAGACAACCACCGGCTGTCCACTCCAAAACTCATTTTTCCATCATCATCATCAAACAGGTATAAGCAATAGCAAATTATTGATCATGCAAACAACTTCAAATTATACAGGTCATGCAATATCGGGATGGTCTTCGACACATCCAAAGGCTCTTATTGTTTGACACATCCTATGGAGGTGACCGACTTTCAATCATATTGTTTAAGTTGATCTTTTGTTTTGAGGGATTGCTTATAGGTCCCAAATATGATTGAAAAACGGTGTCAGCAGTTGATTCACAAGAGTTACAAACACTGTCAGGGCTCTTCAACCTTTGAAATGGTGGTGTTGGCAAATATTTGAAAAAATCAAACATTTCTCAATTGATAAACCTTTTGGGTGGTCCATGACAAAAAGTTTCTCAATTGATAAAGTTTTTGGCTTGCCCCGAGCAAAAAGTTTCTCAATTGATAAAAAAACGTGGTCCTAAGCAAAAGGTTTCTCAATTGATAAAGCTTTTGGGATGGCAATGACAAAAAGTTTATCAATTGATAAACTTTTTTGACTGATACCAGGCAAACAGTTTCTCAATCGATAAAACTTTAGACTTTTCCAACTCACCAAAGAAGCCTGCAGCAACATGTCATTATTGGAATTCTAGGTCCGTTCATCCTTTTGTTTTTCGATTTTTCCAAAACCAAGTTGCTTTCTACCAAAGGCTTTATCACTAAATTTACAAATCATTAAAATCAATCTGCTGACCTTCACCCTCAGCAGCCTTGCCACCGCCTTTTTGCGAGAGCAGGCGTGCCAGTTGGCTCATTCCATGCACCGCCGCAGAAAGGGTCTGCATAGTTTGGACTTCACGCCCAGCCCTCTTTCTGGAGCGAGTGCGGCCACCACCGTATCTCAGTCAACAAAACAATTTTCAGATTCCAATGTCCACTCACTGATGATATGAGTGATTGATGAATTGATCACAGTTGATGATTTCAAGACTGCTTCCAGAAGACGGTCGAGTGCCAATGGCCATAATTTTGCAAACCTATACAATATACTAGTTTGCTCTTGTAGCATGTATCTCAAACGAATGTATTCTGCCAAGATCTGAATGTTGACAATTTTTCACCACAAGGTTGATGCACTGTATCAGCACAAGATGACATCGTGTTCCACAATTTAGGCCAAGGCACGCATGGAAAACACCATCGGAAGTTACAAAGCCACCATCCACATAGTGCCCATGCTGCTGGCCCGAGGAGGAGGATGATCCACCCTTTCCTCCCTTCCATCCCTTTCCTCCTTTTCCTTTTCCTCCTCCTTTTCCTTTTCCACCCTTTCCTCCTCCTCCTTTACCTTTTTTTCCTCCACCACGGCCACCATGCACGGCGGGTGCGCCACCCTGCCACCACCAATCATCATTCCTTTCATCCTTCATCTTCCCACCCTTCTTTCCTTTTCCCTTCTTACCTTTCCCATCTCCCTTTCCAACCTTTCCACCTCCATATCCCTTTCCACTCTTCCATCCACCAGGGCTGTCGCCATACCCTTTTCCCCTGCCCTGACCAAGCCACACTTTGGGCCTCTTGGGCTCAGGTTCCTCCTCCTCCACCTCCTCCAATTCCTCATCATGCTCCTGATGCTCTTCTTCCTCACATTCATGAATTCCTGCATCATCATCACCCTCCTCCTTCACCTCCTCATTATCCTCATCACCCTCATCCTCCTCCTTCCCCTCATCCTCCTCCTCTGGCACATCGTCGTAGGCAGGTGGGTCGTCCTGGTAGCTATAGTCTTCTTGCTTGGCTTTTCTCAAAGCCCTTTCTCTTTTCTTACTCTTTATCTTCTTCTTCTTCTCATCTTCTTCTTCATCTTCCAAGTAACCTGCTTCACGAAGTGCTTCATCTTCAGCATCTCGAGCCATTCGAAGCGCTTCAAGGGCTTCATCCTCCTATACGTGAAAATCAGCTGAGCAGCTGTATAGACAACCTGGTTGCAGTATGAACTAAAAGAACATGATTGCAGGGATTGATTCCCGCAAATTGCAGGGACATGGTCTCGCATTCATGTTTGAAAACCATTGGTCAAATCTAGAGACACGTGACCGAATTTCATAGGCGGGACTATATATAGTTCCCTGCCAGCGGTTGCAATGCAACCTGCTCCAGTCTCCAAACCCCGCACGTCCTTTCGCTTGGAGCCAGCCGATGCCAGCTCATCCAAAGAAGCCATGGCCTTCTTCATCCTCGCCTGACAGGCAAATCGACACAAATCAATCTAGGCAAACCATGACTTATGTCTTGATTGGTTTTGCTGATGCTTCAAAAAAGGTCAATGGGGTGCCAGCAACTCTCACAAATCAGTGGCAAGTCGGACATGCTGCTGATGAACATGAATTGAGAAACATGGCCTCCTGTTCATCGGTGGGCTTTTTTGAAGACTTCTCCTGCAAGTTTTGCATGCATGGCGATATTGTCAATACTATAGTTGCAAGTAATGATTGGCTTTCAATGATCACACTTATAGACTTCATTGCGTTTTGTTGTTTGGGTGAATGCAAGTGTTGAAAGCCCGTGATAGAAGCAAAACACATCTTCTCACATGTGTTTGCCAGTTCTCTTTTAAATTGAAGCAGGCCTTCAAAAGCCGAAAGGATGCACCCAACTCGTCAAACTTCTCAGCAGCACGAGCGGACGATGATGGCTCAGACTTGGGAGCAGCTTTGCGCTGCTGCTTCGACAAAGACATGGCAATAGCACAAGGGCTATAAAGGCCGATATAGGATGTGAAATTAAGTTTTGCAATGCACGAGAAGGCAAGTCATATTTAGACCTTTATGAAAATAGCAGTTTCAACATATCAAACCCTGTGATGATTTTCAAATTCTAACATTGGCGTTCCACCTGAATGTTTTCATGCATCCTCCTGAAATAGCATACCTTGATTTTGAAAATGCAATTGCCATTGGGTGGCTTTAACAGTCAAAGGTTCGAAAGTGCGGAAGGCAGAACAGGTGGTGATTGAATTTGAAACCAAAACTTGATGTTGAAACACCATGGTGATTGAAGTTGAAGGTGTATATCAATGACTGTTCTGAGAAAAACATGGCACCAATTGACATCATGAACCTCTCATTCGTGCACTGTGGCAGCGGCGGCGGAAGGAAAGAAGCTTTGACAAACATCATGCAAACTCATGCAGCCATGAAAGACACATCATGCAAACACATGTATGTTTTTGAATCTCTGCCATGAAAACCTTAAATGCTTGTCTATATGCATGGGTTTAGCGTTGAAACTCAGTTTGTAAGAAAACTTGGCATATATGTTCTTTCCAAAAACCTTCACAAAATCTTACGAGACTGCAGACTGACAAGAACCCTTGTTTTTTCTTGACAAATCCGATCATCCCAGCAAGAACCTAATTGCTAGCAGCTGCAAATTACAAACAGACAGAGATCTGTATCGTGACAGTGACAGTATGTGGGTTATTCCAGACATCCGTCACACGCACAAACCGCAGTGCTTGTGCGCAACCCCCTGAAAAAAAAGATGAAGCAGGCTGAAAGAAAAGGATACGAAAAAACCAAACAAATCAGTGCTTCTTTGTTGGAAATCATTTGGCATGAGCCATGATTCACAAACTTAGATCGAACGCGTATAGATACAAATTCTTCAGCCAGACACTTCCTGTGGAGCAAAAGCAGCTTTGGCTTCATCTGGCCAAAGCGTATACTTCTGTGAAGTAGCAATCCTTTCCAGCACTTCTTCACCTGCCTTCACTCTAGGATTCTTAGGAGGTTCGTTTTCAACCTCATCTTCAAGTCTTTTCTTCTTGGACCTACCACTGCAGGCTTCAAACAGCATGGCACCAACGCAAATGTGGTACATGGTTGAAGTATCAGCTTCGACCCACAGTTCAGATCCATTGGTTGCAAAGGCCACGCAGACTGGCTTGGACTCCAGCTCCACATCCTCAAAGCTAACTTCTGGTAGTTCCAAACTCACCAAGGGGCAAAGAAAAGCATCGTTGTTGGTTATCCTGATCCTCCTCCTTTTGGCGGGCTTTTCATCGGAATCACAAAACATCTTGTCAGTGGCTGCTTGGATTGATGCTTCCTTCCGCAACTGGCAAAGATGATCCAAATAAGCGCCCATGCTGCTCTGATTCAATGACTTGCCCTTGTCTTTTCGAAGGTCTAAGCTGTGGCCACTGTAGAACTTGGTGAAGCCCCTGTCCCATTTGCTGATGCAAATCAGCTGCTTGCCATTGATCACCTTCACCTTAGGACGCCACGGCTCACGGCCTTCCATGACGCAAGTCACAGCCGATTGAATCTCAAGCCCCTTGAAGGCTTTCATGATTTCCAAAGAGCGGGCAACTATTGGCCCTGCTACGGTGCGAGCCGTGGCCCTGCACAAAGCCGTTGGAAATCTTTCAACCAGAAAAGCTACACATGCACCGAACTGCATTGAACATGCATGATGTTTCAGAAGCTTTCTCAATCACTCTTTTGTCAATGGTCAAATTCGTGAGGTTGTTTTTTTGATCTTGAAGAAATCCACATGCAGCTTGCATGGTGATGGCAGGGCTGAAACAGCTCGCAGCAGTGCATCTTTGGAAGTTGCACGCTTTTTTTTGACACGGTGCATTCCTGCCACAATCAAAATGGCAACATTTCAAAAACCGAATGAAGCTGCATGTTTGCCATAGAGCATATATAGACATCAAACATTGATAGAAGGAAAAACATTTACTTGATTTTACCATGCAAATTTTTCAACCATGGCTGCAGCTCTATACCAAGCAAGATATCATTCCGCATGCTTCCCCTTCAATCGTTTGGGCACTGGCACGAGTGCTTCCAGGGCTGGAGCAGTCTTGTTGGGCTTTTCCTTGTAGATGCACAAAACGGTACCTGCAGCAAGTGCTGTGGTGTTGGTCATGAAAGGGATCTTGATCTTCATGTCAGCAGGGTTTCCAGTCCATGGGGTGACTTTGCCGGTGTCCTTGAGCACCATGTTTGCCATGCTTGGATCATGGCTGGAGGACACATGCCAAAAGGGGATGCCCACAGCATCCGTCTCATTGAACCACACAGGAGCTAATGAAAATTCAAAGCCCTGCAGGTACTCTCCCAAAACTACGTTGGCAGAAGGTGATGCACCCTTTGCCTTCTGAACCACCTGCCATGTGCAAGGGTACAGCCTGAGCTTACCCTTTGCGATATCTGTTGGCCCAACAATGACATTCTTGGGTTTTGTGGACATTTGGAGCCAATGCAATCCTGTCTCTTGGCGGGCCATGGTCCACACCTCACACTGGATCGCTGCTTTGATGTACTCAATCTTTCCCTTCTCACTCTTCATGAAAGAAATCTTTTCAAGGTCAGTGAGGAATTCAACAGCATTTTTTGCCTTGAAGGTGCCCCATTCATGGTTGAGGAAACTTTTGTACGATGTCTTCAAAGGGCCATCCTTGGTGCTCAACAGCACAAACTCACCGTTGAAGCCAGTGATCTTGGCAATGGTCTTATCTTTGCGAATAACAGATGCCCCGGTGACAAAGCCATGCCCTCCAAGGACCTCTTTTACGTTGGTAATGTTGCCATCTTCGTCATACTTGCGAAGCCTCTGATGTTGACAAGAACCCTTATATATAAGGGTGTGAAATGAAAAGGGTGAAAGAGTTGAACCATCCATGGCATGGGAAAAGGAAACTTCAAAAAGTACAAAGAAAAATGAAACTCATGGCTAGCAACACTGCAGCAACTTCTTCAGATGATGCTGCTGATGCCGCAGGCATGGGTGGTTCTTCCTCGAAATGTTCATCCCATTCATGTGTGAGAGTCACACCATGCTTGCGTGTCACAGCTAAAACAAATCGACATGCTGCCGACTCGATGGTTGAAGCCGTAGTCACCTCTGGATGCTTCTTTCCAAGCAAAACAGCAATGATGGCGCATTCAAACTTGTGCATTTCATCATCTTCAAGAAGCTTGCGCTTTTCCATGAGACCGCGTGCTTTGTGCACAATGTCATTGGCAAGGCCAAGATCCTTCACCATGTTGTTGTTGAACAGCCTCTTCATGTCAGATGCTGACACAAACTTTTCTGGTGATGTGTATCCTAGCTTCAAAGCTGCATGTCGAAGCCTGACAAAGGAACAGCCCTTCACCTCCTTGTTGATTGCATCCCAGTACTCTGGACCGAGTGCACGAGTGCTGGACTTGCAAGCTCTCTCTGTGTCCATGAGCCATGTCTGTCCCCCAAAATTGAGGCAGAATTTGAATATGAAGGGAAGCGTGTTGATACAAGCAGGTTTCGTGCGAGAGATCGCGTTCCTTACTGCTTCATAGCTTGGCGCTGGCTCCCTAGCTGCAGTGACAAGCTGGGTTCGCCGAGCCATTTGAAGTTCGGTCTCTTTGCGCTGGATCTGAGATCCGGTATTCATGGCCTGTTGGAAATTGTTTGGTAGTTCAGGAAATTCCTGAACTACCTCCTTGCTCAAAACGTCCCAAAAAAGGCCATAGGATGCTGCATCCCAAAAGTCCTTGTCAAATCCCTTCAGCATATCCATTGACAGGTGTCCATTGGAAGTAAACCTTGCATCTGGGTGTTTGAAACCTGCACGGAACATTCTTAAGACCATGTTCGTGTGCGTGCAGCTCACACTTGCATATTTGCAAGTCCCCGTCTCAATTGCAGGGATGTCGCCGTGCTTGGCGAGCTGTTTGTTGAAGGCTTCAATGTGAGCATCACCGTGCGCCTCTACGCAGACGGGGCGAACCTCGTCCCACTGCCAACCAGCGTCACCAATGTCACTTAGAAGTCCAATGACTTCTTGTGGACAAATTCCTATCCCGTCCCTGTTGGCAGGATGGATATGGACGAACCCTGGGTCTATACGGACCCGGTACATAAGTTTGTGATGCTTGAGCAGGGTTGCAAGCTTGCCCATGCACTGAACGTGCATTCCTTGCTGTGACTTCTGCAGCAAAGCTTCAATTTCACTACGGAGTGATGGATCCATAGCGGCGGGCGAAGACCCTGCCGGGCGAGAACTTAATCCCTGCCACAAGTTGCTTTGAGCCTGGTATTGAGCCACTCTTCTGGCCACATGCGACCCAATTTGCAAAACAGGAAGGACATTCCTCAGTGAGGGGTATATGTATATAAACTAAACTTCCTTTAAAGCAATTCTTCATAAAGGTTCGTTATATGAAGATCATGGAAGGATTGGAAAAAAACGTGCACGTCTCAAAACAAACCACTCCACCAACACCCCTCAACCATGCATGCATCAAAGCTGCAAAAAAAAATCATGACATGACTCAGTTCCGGAAATGCAGGCAGATATATGTTCATTTGCAAAAACATCGAAGCCACAATGGCTTCATGGGTTTTCAAGAAAATCTCGCAAAACACAAAATGCAATGCATGGCAGCTCCCGCTGTTTGCCATGAGGCCAAAAGACTTGACATGATTGCAGAAAATATGTTGCAAAACGATAAATTATTCAGTGCCAATATTGGGTTTGAATGTTTTTGTCTCAAAAATGCAGTCTGACATACAAAACAGTGACTCAAGAGTTCCTGTTATTTACTTGTTCTTTTGCTCACAGCTGCTTGGGTAAAACAAAAAAGTTCTTGCTGTTTAGAAGCACTTGGACCACTTAGACCACTTAGCCTAAGTCACTTAGACCACTTAGCCTAAGTCACTTAGACCACTTAGCCTAAGTCACTTAGACCTCTTAGCCTAAGTCACTTAGACCACTTAGCCTAAGTGTTCTAAATACTTAGCTTAAGTAGCCTAACATAGTTAGAATAGTTATACATAAGTCTCACTAAGTAAATCTAACTTTAACTAAATGATAGATCTACTTATAATAGATAGTAAGTATTTAGAAAAAAGTAAAACATTTAGTAAGTATACTAAGTCAAATAGACAACTTATATGTATAGATAGCCTAGTTAGTAAGTGGAGTTAGCCTACTTTCTAAGTGTTCTAACATTTAGTAACCACCCCGGTCCTCCAAGCAGTGGCCAGTGCTTGACTGTCACCACTATCATGATCCTTCCGAATTGGACCCCTACACTGCTCAAGGCCAGCGGGTGTACCCTAGCCATGAAGAAGCGGAGTACACGGCCCCACTGGCGTTTGCCTTGGCCGTTTCAGCCAGCTGGTGGGCGGCTAGGACAGGCAAAGCTCGCCTACATGTGCGCCGGATGCCGGCATTCCAATGTCACGGGCGACGTGACCGCTGGTTGGCGTTGGACCCCCGAGTGATGAGGAGCTGGGCTATGGCTCCTTTGGCAGTCACCCTGGGGTTATCGCCGGTGGACCCGGTGGAGGCAGCTCCGGTGCCTACTAGGAAAAGGGTTCAAGATGTGTATAACTCAGAGACCAAAACCATTCCAGAATTTTGTGTCTATGTGGGGCGGGGCCACCACTCTCACCGGATTCCTACTACCAAGTGGGCATCTCAGCAGGTACCGGGTCATGATGTCTCTCAAGAAGATTGGGTTTGTGGATACATCCATCAGATCTGCTCATCTTTATGGAATTCTTTGCCAGAGCTGGTGGGCAAGACTCTCGTTTGTGACTGCCCATGGCAGGACCTTTGCGAAGCAGACGTACTTGCAGGATTGGTGTTTGAGGCGACCGCGCCGGTTGCATCTCAGGAGGGGGCCTCCGGGAGTAGCTCAGGTGCGAGGCGTGCTTCCAAACCATCTGGACACCAGTTGATGCAGACAGTGTTAACAGGCCGAGTTGTCCACCTTCAAGCACAGGTAGTCCCGACTTGCTGGTTTTCACAGGAGGCAGTGGTCCTAGCATTTCGCAAGTTGTTCCCAGAAGCTTGGTTTGATGGGTTCAAATTCCCATTGATAGAGGATGTTCTCAACGTTTCCCCTTTTGTGGATTACTACCAATGGAAATTGGAGCGGAACGGCTGTTGGGAGGGACCCCAGCTACCCACTATGGCTCCATGCCATGTTCGCTTAGCCCAACGTTATGCTGACTGAAGGTCAACAGGCTGGCGCATACTCTCATAGAGCAGCATTGCCTCCTCTATTGCAGTTTGGTTTGTCTCCTGACGATCACTTCTCAGCGGCCTGGACCCGTTCCCAACTCCCTCTGCCAACTCAGTCCCCCCCAATATTGGACGATGACTTGCAATTTGCAGCCTGGGCTACCGCAACCTGGAGGGGTCAGCTCCGAGCTTATCGTCAGAAAGCTCTGGGGGCTTTGCGAGAGCTCAAGGCTCGTTGGTCAGGTATTTCCAAGATTTTGGTACGACATCAGTCAGCGGCAGTCAGCCAGGTGACTTCCACAAGGGATGTGGGTTTTCTCGCCTTGCTACTGCTGATCAGTTCATGGAGCGATACGTCCTACCCCTATAGACTTGTGAAAGGGCTCCCTGCGGTAGGGTACGCCCAGCCATATGGGATCTTCCCTATTCAACCTTCTGAGAGGCTGACCCAGGCTGATGTTCTCCAGGGGTGGGAATTTCATAATAAGACAATTTTGTCTTCCTTGAAGCCAGGTAAGGACGACGCTTTCCTATTGTCTCAGAGTGTCCAGGACGCAGAGCAAGGGTTTTGCACTTTTCCTATGAAGCGGCATGACTTCCTGCAAGCTATCAAGAACCAACCTCACCGGCTGATACCTCGCTGTGTCATTACCCAGAGCTCGGGCAAGCAGAGGATCATCGACAATGCAGACACAGGAGGTCAAAGTGCTCTCTCATCAGATTCAAACAAACTTGTCCTTTGCTCACCACTTCGGATTGCTCATCATATCTCTGCAGCGATGGCTTGGCTATCGCATTCTGCACTTGAGCAGGCCCAAGCCAATGACTCCTGGGAGACAGGAGGTGAAGACTGGCCAAACGCATATCGCCATTCCCCGATGAGTGCATCGGAAGCAGCAGGATGCGTGGTTACCTTTTGGCATGAAGAGTGGAACGAGCCGGCATATCAGTTGTACACGGGGCTGCTGTTTGGGCTGCCGCTGGCAGTCACTTCCTTCAACCGTTATAGACGATTGGTGGAAGCGCTCCCTTCGTGCTTGTCTCCATGTACTTTGATGATGCCACCATTACGGATTGGGCCAGCAGTAAAGGGTCTGGACAGTATGCATTTGAGGAACTCAACAAGCTCTTGGGTACTCCCTTTCTCAACGAGAAGAAGCAAACCATGGCTGTGTCCGGTACTTTCCTCGGTTTGGACCATGATCTTTCCCATTGTATGTCCGCAGGTGTCGTCCATTTCTGGGCACGAGACCGTCTTCAGTCTAAAATGCTTGACATTATCAACTCAGCTCGAACATCTGGATCCCTTACTCCAGGGACCGCAGCTAAACTCTACGGGGTTGCCAATTTCTTCGAGCAAGGTGTTTGGGGACGTGTAGGCGCCGGAGGCCTTGCAGCAATCAAAGAGAGGCAGTATAGTCGAGGCTCTTCGTTGACGCCTGCCATCTTGACCTGCTTCGACTTTTTGGAAGCAGTCATCTCTTTGCATCCCCGCAGACAATTGGAAATTACCCCACTCCCTTGTAGGCGATTTTGTGTAGCTTCAGATGCAGCTCTTGAAGCCCCTAGGCAAGGGACAGGAGGTTTTCTGATCGTCTGGTTCAATCCTCCCGAGCGACGGGAAGCGTTTGTATCGGTCATCCCAGATGAGCTCTACGACATTTGGATGCCGGGCGACCGCAAGATTGCTCAACTCGAGATGCTGATGATCCTTTATGGGCTCTTGGCAAGACCAGAGCAGTTCCGCGACAGGCGGGGAATCTGGTTTATCGACAATATAGCAGCTTTGATGTGTCTCATTCGAGGTCGTTCCGATAACGCAGACCTCGAGCACATCGCCAACATGATACATGCTGCATTATTTGCTCTCCGGTGTTGGTGCTTTTGGGAGTGGATCCCTTCGAAATCCAACTGGAGTGATTCAATTTCTCGGCTGGGAGCAGCCGATCCATGGTATCGTAGCCATTCCTTCCACTTCTACGAAGCCTTTTTCCCTCTCATCTTATATCATCTCCCTTTGAAGGCGTACATATCCATTTTTGAGTTCTTATGAGTGCTTTGGGGCTAGAGTGCGTTGGGGCCAGTGTGACTGGCTGAAAGACACTGGCCAGTTAGACAGGGGTGACTGTCCCTGCCTGGCTGGTGTCATTTCAGCATAGCTCCTTGATGAACAGCATCGGTTCTGATGAACTATCCAAAGCACTAACCCACAGGTGATGTGGGAAGACAGGTACGATTGTGAGATGAAAATAAGTGCGAGTGCTTTACGAGAGTAGGGGGGGAAGGCTATGACACCATAGAGGTACCTTACTGAAAATGTATAACTTGTGTTGAGTTTGGCAGGCATGGGTGCACAAGAATCATTTTCAGGTAGGAGTTAATATGACCAACTCATTTTGGCTCAAGTACATTGATCCAAAAAGGGTGGTCATTGTTTTGATCCAGGGGCTGGAAGGGTGACGTCCATGCCCCTGGACACCTTGGCGGTGCACACTCGCTATAGAGTGGTGTCACCGGCAACCCACGTGGCGTTCGTCCAGCACGTGAGGGAGCTGAAGGCGGTGGGTAGACATCGCGATGCTGGGCTTTGGACGAGTGTGGTGGAGTTCCAGCACATCCCAGTGCCAGATGAGAATCCTAGGGATATCGAGGGGCTACCACCACTGCCAAAAGCCGTGTGCAGCTTGGCCGGCTGCATGCGGTGCGAGTCACGTCGGGGTGGTTTCCACTTTCCCTGGCTTGGCGTCTGGTGCAAAAGGACGGTTGTGCCAAGGGATGATGCCACGGTGGCCGAAGCTTTCCAAGACCTGGACTCCGACCCCAACTACATGGATGCCCTGCAGCTGCAGATGTATGGAAGCGGTTGCACCGTTGAGCACTTCTTGCCGCCAGCATGGCACAATGTGTTCGTCAGGGCTGCGCCTCGAGGTCCGAGGTGTTTGCCCGTTGGAGGGATTGGCAGGTGGGCCATGCAGTATGGCGTGAGCCAGTCCAAGCCGTTACCCCAAGTCGGGAGCAAGCATGGGAAGATCTTCGGAAGCGAGGACAACGTGCCTTGGTGGGGTGGTGGAATGCGGATGCGAATGACTACCTGCCTCGCAGTTGCATTGCCTGTGGAATGCCATCACGGCATGTTTGCTCAGCTTGCCTTCAAGCTATCTGCGAGCATTGTGTCACAGTGTTGGGGCCCATGGGCCCGGTGTGTTGTGAGCACGCCGGGGATGATGATACGGTGCGATGGACCATGCCAGCATTGCACGTGGGGGAGGACACCTCAGCCCTTCTTCGGGCCTTGCTCGTCGAGGCGCTCAGGCGGCGTTGATAGGTGGAACCCTGCCTTGATCCTGTGCGGGGTGACTGCATGGGTTTTTGGGGGGATATCCCCGGTGGAATGTATGGAAGATGACATTCGGCCAAGCAGGACATCATCTGGGTCAACAGGGGGCAGGACTACACCCGAGGACCGGGGGTTGGTCCCCGCTCACAGCCTTGGAGATCCTGACAGCCAACAAGGTGGCAGATTGGAGGACGCGGAATCAGATGAATGATGACAGCGATTTCGCCTTCAGGTGGTCTTCCCACACACAAGCCATCACAGAGGCTGGCCATGCTGTGGCCCATCCATGGCTTCAGGTGCGATCTCCTTTGGCCGGCAGCAGCAAAGATGGTCGATGCCCTTCCCAAACCAACTCCTTCTCAGGCACCAAAGCTGCAGCAAGCCTTCTTTGGACCCAAGTCTAAGAAGAGACAGGCCAAGCAGAAGAGAGCTCCTGTGAGGCTTCGAGCCAACCCATCTGAGTCTCCGGATGCCATCCAGTCACGGGTGGATGCCTTGGCGTCGGTGTTGCAAGAGCTGGGTGCAATCCGGCCATCGGGACGCATGTCAGGCCAGCTAGAAGATGAGTGGGCAGGGTCCTGTGTTCGTTTAGCCCAACGCCTTGTTACATCGGCAGAACCTGTGACAGTCCTCAATGCTCTCAAAACTCACCAAGAACTTCGCAGCTACATGGCCAAGAGAGAAAGGCAAGGAGAGCCGGAACGGGTAGATTTGGACTCGTTCCTTCACAGCTCGTCCACGACTGCACCGTCGCGAGCTTTGAATTCCCTCAAGTGGCTTAACAAGCACGGCCACTTAGGCTGGGATGTCGTTGATCTTACTTGCCCAGCTTCGATTCGGCCTCGCAGCAAGAGGGGTCAGGCAGCTGTGATTTCTCCGCCTATGCTCATGTTCTTGGAAGAGCAAGCTGAGCAGATGTGTCGGTCGGGTGAGGATCGATGGTCGTGCCTGCTTGGTAGTTGGATGGTGGCGGCTGGTTGCATGCGGTATCGCCATCTGACTCGGTCGACGCCAAGACGGGTGTCTATGTCGACATTCCATGCCACCTGCCATCGGGGGAAGCAGCGGTTCACAAGAATTTGCATCGGGATTCTCCTGGTCTAGGCAGTGGCTGATTCGCTATGAGGCGCTGTCGGAAGAACAGAGGAAGACTGCAGGGCTGTGTTTTAACAAGGATGGCATTCCCTGGACCCTATCGGACGTCACCACAGAAGCCCAGTACCTGTTTGCCAACTACCTCACAGATGCGTCGGCCCTCACCACATACAGTTTCCGTCGTTGGGGACCAACATTTGGACAATTGCTCAAGTTCTCCCCTGTTGAACTCAATGCCCTGGGAGACTGGCAAGAACGGGGGGCGACCCCGAAGGAGGCATCAATGCCTTTGCATTATTCAGGAGCGAAGTACGCAACAAGTATGCGTATGAAGCACCTGTTGATGCTGTGCATCCCTGAAGTCTGTGAATTTGAAGCTTGGGAAGTTGTGCCAGCTACAGTGTTGCGATCGACTTTGGCATCAGCCCGTGAGGCTTTGGATCGACCCATCAACCGAGATGCACAGACTTGGTGGGCCCAACCCATGTCAGCCAACGAGACCAAGGAACAACTGGTACTATCGAAGAGCCTCCTTGACAAGGCGTCGCAGCGAGTCTATCACAGAAAGTGAGCAGGTGATTTCCTCCTTGCGCAACATAGAATTTCACAAGCTAGTTGCTGAGCGCCATGTGGGGGATTGGATCCACCAGAGCTATCGCAACTCCTACGTGGGCCCGGTTCTCCCCTCGGTGAAGGGCTACATGGCCACAGGCCGAAGCCAGGTGCACTTGATGGTGGAGGGCCCATCGTCACTGTGCAGCTACAAACAGAGCTCCTCCAAGGCAGCGGACCGCCTTTCCTCGCCGATGATCACCACTTCCAT
>OMLO01000707.1_pt1 | contig 23228 bp, 19 predicted proteins | sample 1674811 | NCBI WGS metagenome assembly OMLO01 (sample SAMN06265003, study PRJEB25207) | coral metagenome | isolation source: Coral host | place: Mexico:La Bocana,Puerto Morelos, Mexico | collected 2008-11-13 | reverse complement strand
TCCCAGGCACGTAGTCTTCCCAGACCAATGAAATCTTCCCAACAAATGGCTTCCCAGCCAAGCAGCCTTCCCAGGCACGTAGTCTTCCCAGACCAATGAAATCTTCCCAACAAATGGCTTCCCAGCCAAGCAGCCTTCCCAGGCAAATAACCTTTGCTCATTTCTCATCGTTGAGGAGGTGCACCTGTCCAAGTTTCGCAGTGTTATGTCACTTGGTGATCTGTGATTTGGAAAAACACTGATATACCCTAGCACGCAGGCTAACATTTCAGTTTTTTTCATATTGCGCCCATCAGCTGATTTTCAATACTCTGCAGTCATTGGAGCATGATGCCAAAATCTCTAGTGACCAAGTGTTGATGTGTTGCTTTCAAACCCTTCTCAATCGTGCTCCAATTCTAATACTGCCGGTTCTGGCGCCCTGCAATGATTTGTGCACGGATTTCACTGTTCATCCAAGCTCTGTTGGCATGCACAACCAAAGCAGGCTTTGCGCGTGTAGGATCTTCTTTGATGTGGCCCTGTTTGGCCCACTCAATCCACAATCTCATATACTCAGCTCGCACTGCACGCATGTCACCATGAATCGCCTTCAAACGCATCACAATTTCAAAGCAATCAGAAAGAACATGCAATGTTTTGCAAGAACATGAATTATTTGCTTATATTTTTCTCTTTCTTTGGAAAATAAAAATGTTTTTTTGCAATCACCTTGCCTTCTCCATCGAATCAGGGGAAAGAACTGGGGTGGGCATCTCAGGATGCTGGTACTCTTCCGCTGCAGGTGCTTCTTCTGCTCCTGCTGTTTCTTCGGATGCAGGTGCTTCTTCTGCTCCTGCTGTTGCAGGTGCTTCTTCTGCTCCTGCTGTTGCAGGTGCTTCTTCTCCTTCTGGTGTTTCTTCAGCTGGACCTTCTTGAGCAGAACCTTCGCGAGGAACACCTTTACTTTGCCACTTTGCATGCCATCGAGCGCTGCTTTCTCTGTGTTTTTGTTTTTTGACTTCTGCAGCAGCTGCTTTGCTCTTTGGGGACAGTTCCACATGCTTCCTTTTGCCACCTCTCTCATTATTCACCTGCTTGTCTTCGACTTCGCTTTTTTCAGCCTTCTCATCATTCTCATTGGTATTATCTTCAACTTCGCTTTTTTCAGCATCCTGCTCCTTCTCATCATTCTGATCTTCAACTTGGATTTCAGCATCCCGTCCAGCCTTCTCGTCCTTCTCATCCTCCTTGACTTTTTCAGCACCATGTCCATCAGCAACTTTTTCAAGTTCACTTCCACCAGACTCGGAATTTTCACCATCATGTTCAGGCGCAGAACCATCGAAATTCAAGGCCCTTGGGGTGGGTGGTGGCACAGTGTCCTGAGCAGGGAGCGTTGATGGATGATGTTTTCAATATATTCAGACTTGAAACTGTGATGTGAGTTGAAGGTCTGACATCTATGTAATTCAACTCCTGCCTGCTCCTGCAAAGGCTCCACTGGCAGCGCTTGCGGCCCACGCAATCCAAAGAACGGCTCCGGAGGTGGGTCATTGGACTGAGGGGCAGCAACACCTTCCGGCCGAATGGCATGGAAGCCTGTGGGGCCTGGATCAGGTTCTTGAAATTCAATTTCATCTTCACTTTCTAGGCAGTCCAACATGTTCATCTCCATGGCACCATAAGTGATTGGCACACATGCAAACTAATCGTCAAATCACTTGGGAAATGAAACATTGCAGAGTTTTCAACATGAATGAAGTAATTTACCAAGTGTTTTGTTGCAAGATGTCATGAGCTGATGCAGTTTGACAAGTAAAAAATATCTCAATCCCAACTGCAATTGCTGTGGCCGCAGGTATTCAATGTTTTTGCCGTGATGCAGATGGTATCTTGGCTTTAACCTCATTGGATTGCCTCCCAATGAGGGTCATTGTGGCGTTTTTGGTGTAATCCACCAACACAACCAGAATCGCATTTTTTGTGCATTGACACCCAAGTTAATAAATGATTTTATGAAGCCATCAAAGGTAATTAAAGCTGTTTTTCTGGAATTCAGTCAACTGTGGGCATCAATGCTACCCTCTTTATAGCTTCAAAAAGCGGTTTGCCACAACCACTCTCACTTCCAAAATTGCCATCATCTAGCCAACATCATGTCAACAACAAAATATGTTACAGTGCATTCAGAATCAAATGGTAAAATTCTTGAACATCCTGAAGAATACTCAGTTTCAACAACATTTCAATCAGTTGGCAATCAGATGATACGTTTCACTTGCCCGGAAACCAAGGACAAAGGGTTTTTCAAAAACCAAAGGGGCTTAGCTGCTGCCAAGGAATTTTCTGGCCTGTAAGCCCTCATACGCCACACCTGCATAGATCAGTGTCAAACAATTGAAGGAATGTTTGTCCATCAGTGTTGGGAAGGTCTTTTAGTAAAGTTCACGCACTGGGAAGCGTTCAGATGCTGGGAAGCTCTATAAAAGCTGGGAAGCTCTTCTATAAAAGTCTAAGCTTATAATAGTTATCAATCCATCCATCTATCTATCTGTCTATTTAACTACCTATCTACGTATTTTCTATCTATCCATCTATCAATCTATCCATCTATCTGTCTAAGCATTCTTATATTATCTTATCTTATATCATCTTATCTTATCGTTTCTTATCTTATCTTATCTTATCCTATCTTATCTTATGTCTATCTATCAATCTATTTAGTCAGTTTCATCTTATCTAATCTAATCTAATCTTATCCTATCTTATCTTAAACTTATCTTATCTTATCTTATCTTATCTTAAGTTATCTTATCTTATTCTTTTCTATCTAATACTATCTATCTATCTATCTATCTATCTATCTATCTATCTATCTATCTATCCATGCTTATTCATATTCTTTATAATACATATTTTCAGATGCAAGAAATCAGCAGCAAAAATGCAGCAACTTATAGGTAACCGTAGATATATAATAAATATGTTTATATACGAAAATATTGCTGTGTGAATCTGGAAAGTGGAAAGTGGCGGAAAGTGGAAAGTGGTGTTTTTGCTGTTTTCAGCAGGTCGCCTTCCGCAAGGCATTGCTTGATAGATCACCTTCTGTAAAGAAACTGGCTGCATTGGTAGAGCGAAGATGGGTGAGCTGAAGAGAATTTGGGCGCCACATCATCTTGCTGTTCTCCTTCGGGGCGATGTCAAGCCTCAACAATGATTGAGATTTCCAACAACTGAGGGGACAACACTGACAGTAGAATGACATTAAGGCCCAAACGTATCAGCTGACCTTCCTTGCACCACAATTGCAGGACGAGAGTAGTTGTGGTTTGCCAATTCAAAGTCAACCATGCCATTGGCCTCACATTTCTGAATGATTTGGCGCAAGATTTGAAGGTCTCCATCAGCACCACTCTCCTGAATCAGTCAGTGATGATGTTTTGGCATTGTTTGCTAAACAAGAAAAATCAAAACCCCTGCTCTTCCCAGCCTCCAGTACCACAAGATCCGAATCACTCGTGAAGCTGCAAATCACTCCACGATGGTTTGGTGGAGCACTGTCAACAAATTGATCGACTTTTGCATCCTGAAGCCAGCTTCCTGCCCCATAGGTCAAAAAGGCTTCATCATTGCCAATCGTGTATTCAGTCGTGGCTTCGATGTGCAGCTCATAGTCCTCCAAAGCATTCTCATCACCGCTACCAGTTTTTTCAACCAAGTATGCTGTGATTTCTGGGCACCAATTGAACTTCGCTTTGATTTTTGAATCACAGCGTGCATGCCATTCACTTGATGCTTCTGTGGGCAACTCCAAAACAACGTCAGCATTCTGTGAGTTTGCTTCTGGATCTGGATTTGCAATGGCACTGGCTTCAACATTCTCTGTGGCCACGCTGCCAAAACACCTGTCAAATTCTTGCAGCACCCGTCTCCACTCACCAGCCCTCACCGGGTCAGTGAGGAACTGAGACCGCACATCCCGGGGAAGAATCAGCACTCCATCATCCAGGCTGCACAGCTTGAGGTTAGGCGATTCTGGATCCTGGGGAAGAGTATCAGCTTCAGGCTCTTGCTTGTATTTCACCACTCCTTTGTTCAATGGTGCTTCGTTGGCCTTCCATGTCTCCAGCAACTTCGCCTTGGTGAGCTTCGTCGCTGTTTGGAACACAATTTGGCGGTCCGTTTGCGAAACAATCGGGACACCAAACTTCAGACAGACCCGCTCCAAAAAGGCATCATACTGGGTGCAGTTGGCGATGATCACTGGGGTGTTGGAGACGTCACCTGATTTCATCTGCTCAAGAGTTTGATTGTTAAGGAAAAACAGTGACACTGCATTTATGCAATTATTTTTGAAGTCTGAGTTGCCAAGCAAATCTCGGAGGATAGCCTCAGCAATCTCCGTTCCGGCCAACCACTGCGCCGTTTCTTGCGCATCCGTGAGGTTTCGTCGGCCCTCATAGGCTTGGCCCCCTGTGCCTGGCACTATGAACTCTTGTTCAGAGATTGCCTTTGGAAAAGTGCTCAGCGCTTGTGCATTCCAGAGTTTGGAAGCACAGAAAACGTTCACATTCGACTTGTCAACCTGAATCCAGCAGTGATGGGGGGGATGAAACAAAAAAAGTGGGTGATTAACATCAATGATGCAATCAGGGAACTTTTTCTGCTGTACGGTTGGCCCTGTGAGCTGTCCCTTTGCTCGGCAATGTGGAGTCAGCAACACAAAGGTACCAGGAAAATGCACTTGGCATCTCTCTCCGTCCATGGATATCAGAGAGATCCACAGGAACGAAAAAGAGCCTCCATTCAATCCTGTGCTGGACAAGCTTGTCCTCCAATTTCCTCACAGAAGACTCTGCAAAAGATAATTTAAAAAGCAAAAGGTAATTTAAAACAGCACTAGATGGGACCAGAAGGATTGCTGAATCAGAAGCAAATGCCAAGACTCCTGACATCATTTCGGAGTGATCCATTTCCAACTGTTGAAGTCAGCAGGGGCAGAGACATCACAACACAGGAGCCTGGAAGCTGAACAGAGCATGAGTTGATAAAATAATTCATGTTTGAAAACCACCATTCCTTTTTTTGCGCAAGAAACTGAGAGGATTCTTTGCCAAGAGCTTTTCACACCAAAGGCCAATGCGGTTGATGTCCTTTTGGTTCAACACCCCAATCTTGGTGAGGTCAACCCATCCAACAAGCTTCACTGCATCAGATTGGACCTACACAAGGCTCTCAAAAAAAAAAGTGACAATGACAGCAATCAGCCCCACCTTGTGCCGGGCAGCTGTTGCTCGAAGAAACACATCCACTTCAGTGGGAAAGTTGTTTTCAGCAACCAGGCCCATCCAGCAAAAGTTGGCCATATATTCATCAACAACCCTGAAGCGGAAGAAAATATCACAAACGGAAAGAAAACATGAACCATCAACTGAGCATGCGAAATTTTTGCAGCTGAGCAACTTCCTGCCCGTCTCATTTTGGGTCTTTTCATGCATAACTTTTGCAACGTGGGTCTTTGACACCACCTTCTTCTTCTCGGCATTGAACTTTGACATCACTTCACAATCTGCAGCCAGCAGAATTTTCACTTCATTGAACTTGGAATCCAAGGCCTTCTCCTGAGCTGCCAAAAGATCAGCGCTAGCACCTTCCTCAAGCACTTTGGGAATGCTCGGAGGCTGAATGATGTCTTCCCAAACAGAAAGGGAAGACAAGCGAAATGCTGGGTTCTTGGAAGCAACCACAGCCTCGATGTCAGTAAAGTAGTCCCTCAGTGAATGCCACACAGAAGCCAACGCAAGAAAGCAAACAATGACAATAAGTTGAAAGCAAATTCATGCAGTCAAAGTGCTTGGCCATGAAGGCTTTCACCAAGAGATCATCCACTGCCTTGTCTGAAGAGGCTCTCTTTGCAGCTGATCTCAAAGCAGCAAAGATGCAAGAGTAATCCACCAGCTTCTCAAAAGCATCTGTGGATGGACGCAGCCTTCCCCTCGCTGAAGGCTTGACTCGCCTACTGGCTTCAAGGAAGCTAGCAACATGCAGCTCCATCAGCATTGCTTGTGCAAGTGGTGTCACAGACAGCACCTCGCTAAAAACTTCAGGCACATTTTTTGGGCGAGCTCCCAACAACCATCGCGTTGTTTTCAGCTGTTCTGTGGAGAAAGCGCTGTCACGCCATTTTGTGAACGTCAAATGTGCAGCCATGACGTCCCTGGCATCCTGAAGAGACAATCAATTAAACATCTTGTGTGCAGAGACAATCACACACAAATTGAAAGCTGACACACGAGTTTCCTGCCTTGCAGCTTCCGCAGATCAAGTGTAAGATTGCTTTCTCCTTCTCATCCCCTAGCTGGTGCTTGACGTTGAGGCCAGGGGAAGAATTGAAGGATTGGATCACCTTCTTGAGGCGACTCTCTGTGCTGCCAGAAGTTGTGCCACCTGCCCTTTCCATGATTGCTGAAAACCGAAGGCCAAGTTGTAGGACATTGGGGGGCTGCCTCTCTGAGCCACGGAAGCTCAGCGAGATGTTCCGGAACGACTGGGTGTCCTTGTCCATGCCAAGAGCGATCTTAGTTCCAGCACCAATGAGAACAAACCATCATCTCATTCGGACGTGAACCAACATTAAGTTGAAGCCAAGGAACATGCATGGGAACCAGCCATGCGCGGTCAAGGACTTTCATCAAGGGCTTGATCTTTTCGCTCTCTTCATTGACATCAAGCTCTGACACAGCCAATGCGATAAAAGCCACACATGTGGCCCTTGTGTAGCCCTTGATGGTGTCCACTGAAAAAGCCCCCAGCCGCATCTGTCCAGAGCCTCAGGCCAGTAGATGCAAGAAATCAAGACATGAAAATGAAAAGAAATCAAGACATGTAGGGCAAGTGCAATGAAAATTACAGCTTGAGAAACATCAGTCAGGGACCCACTTTTTTCAATGCCAATTGGCCACGCGCAGTGGCAACCTCAGGTTTTTGGTCTACTAAGAGCCATTAGTGTACAGGATGGATTTCTACCATCATTGAAGGGCCATCAATCAGAGACCCAATGCCAATTCACCACACGCAGTGGCAAATTGAAGTTTTTCCACCAAGGGCCATGGATTTCTACCATCAAAGGGCCATCATTCAGACCCAGAGACTTTGGCCTTGGGTGTAGCATGCAAAAGTGGCGCGGCACCCCGGGCCCGTTTCTTCTCATCTTTCTTCTCATCTTTCTTCTCATCTTTCTTCATTTCTTCTTCTATCAACTGCCGCGCTTCAAGTTCCGATGCCCATTGAGCCCCCATCTCATATTGAGCGGCAACACGATCAGCAAGATCCTGCGCACTGCCACCAGCATCAGAGTCATTGTCAGCAGCAGCTTCAGCAGGTGGCGGCTGCGTCATTGGTGTAGGTTCGACCCCCTTGGGCAAGGATGGGCCTTTACCGCCACCAAAGCCTTTGGAGTAGCCATCTCCATCTGATGGACCTGGTGTCGTCAATGGCCTCCACGCTGCTGAGCTCCAAGACCATCGCCATTGCCCAGTGACAGAGTTGTGCTCAAAGCATCCTCAAAATACAAAGTGGCAAATTGATATGTGACGGGAAGAAATAACTTTCAGGGCAAATGCAAAGATGATGGTGCTTGCAAATGGAACACTGAGTTAAAAGCTGAACATGGATGATTTAAAGTTCAAGGGCTGCTTCATAATTTCGCATCATCTATCTATTCTCAAATTAAAAATTCAATATGTCTTATCATATCTTTTTGAAATCTTTCTATTAGGCCAAGCCAAGCCAGTACATGCCTGAAACGGTTTTGAAACTGCTATAAAAACAGCATTTCGGGCATCGTAAGCGGTGCAGGATTTTTTCCATCAACAGCATCATACCTAATAATATGTTTATCAATATTTCACCACCAAGGTATCATAATATTATTGCTGCTGATTTTTTGCAATACCTGTAAAAACACCAAGATGAGCATTATTATTATGAGTTTTTTGTTGTTTGGTTGCCAAACCAAAAGATTGAAGCCAAGAAGCCTTCCCTGCTGTTTGCTAGCACGCCTTTAGACAGAATCATGCATTGCTTCCATTCCTCCTGCCATTGCTGGAAGCTTTTTCCACGTCCCTTGCTGGAGGTCTGGTACAGGAATCGCAGCAAATCACGCGTGTCACGCTCTCGTGATTCAGGTGGTGCTTGACCACGGCCACCCGACATGAGGACTAAAATCCAACCCGGCCGGTGGAACCTTTCAAAAAAAATTGGGCCGAAAGTTGCTAGTTGTAACTGAAATCAATTTTAAAGATGTTTTTGAATTCGACATGAACTGCAGATTTGATTTTTTCACCAAGACTTGTGGACATCAGTTTCTGTAAAACTGCATGCAACCAAGGTAACCATCAGGTTTGAAGTCCGATACCTGAGTGACAAGAAGTTGACAATGATAAGTGAAACTTGGATGGCAATCATGATTGAGCAGAAGGATCAATGAACTGAAGTCACAGACTTACTGAGTACCAGACGGAAACATCCAAAGGCTCTCGTTGGAGCTCCAGCCCATCCAGCAGGATGGAATGAAACGTAGTTAGCCAATCATCTATGGATGGCAAACCATCTTCAGGCACATCAAACCTGAGAAGTGCATGAAAAAATTTATTTAAGTTCAAAACTCTCTTTCAACTTCATGAAGATTTGGTCTAAGGAGCAGGCTTCAAGCAAGTCAGAGGCAGCTTCTTGGTTTCGTCTTGGCACATTTCATCAATCACCTTAGTGGCATTCAAAGAGGTTGAGCCATTAAGACATGTGATACAGTTGCAACAATGTTGCAGTTGTATTCATCAAATGTACTGTGTTACATCACAAAATTGAGTCCAGCTACTGCGTCAGACATTGGCTTGAACATTTGGCCCCGCCAAGATCCATAGGACGCAAACCACTTTTCCAGCTGTTCTGCATAAAACATCTTATGGTCAGAGCAAACGGCATCAATAACGGCTTGGGCTGGATGGATGCAATCCAGGTTTCCACCTTCCGCTGTGAAGAGAGACATATGGTGAAGAAGGTCCTGCAAGACAACATTTAAAAGTTTAGATGAAAAATATTTGTATTATATATGAGAAATGAGAAAAATGAACATTATCAAGAACTTGCCTTCACCACTGCAGTGTCTCCAGGCATGTTCTTCACCTTCTTCTCCATCTCAGAGGCATGTTTTTTGTTGGGCGATGGTTGAGGTACCGCAGGCTCTTTCTTATCCAACTTTTCATCCTCAAGCTTCAGCTTTGCACGTGCATTCTGAAGCATGGCAATCCCTGCCATGGCACTGCCTTCTAAAGGCAACAAATCCCTTGTAGTTTCAGCAAGTCCCTGCTGCTTTGGGCCAAAATGATATATTATGGCAATAGGGAAATGTCGAAAGAATCAAGAAAACTGAAGAATGCGTGGCTACTTTGACATCATTTTTTGACATGAACATCGAACATAGGATCAACGTATTTGCTGCCTCCAGGTGCATCGAGTTTGGCCCACATAGACCTGGTCATGTTGTTGATTTCACGACATCTCAAAAAATGTAAATGCAGAGCTCACCAAGTAGCAAACTCAATGCACCTTGCCCCTCCAGATACATCGAGATGTTTTCAAACACATGAGGTCACGTTTGATGCTAAAGTAGGTTGTTTTTGGAAAATGGCAACAGGTTCCAGCCAAGTTTATTGACCCTGGCTTCAACCCAATTGCATGACATGACCCTGGCTTCAACCCAAACTCAATGCACATCGAGCCTCCAGATACATCGAGATCATGATCCTGCGCACCCACTTCAACGTGAGGTGCATCGAGTTTGACATTCTAAACCCAAAAGATCCCAAAAGTGCATCAAGTTTGAGATTCACAAACCTAAACTGCATCAAGTTTGAGATTTACAAACCCTGAAGTGCATCGAGTTTGGGATTTACAAACTTTGAAGTGCATCAAGTTCGGGTTTCACAAACCATAAAGTGCATCGAGTTTGATATTCACAATGCCTAAAGTGCATCGAGTTTGATATTCACAAACCCTAAAGTGCATCGAGTTTGAGATTCATCAACCCTAAAGTGCATCGAGTTTGTGATTCATCAACCCTAAGGTGCATTGAAAATCATTGAAATCACCAGCTATTTTTTCATTCCAACATCAATTTTATCACCTTAAAGTGAATTGCGACACCCTATGTTTTAGAGTTTAGGGTTTAGGGTTTAGGGTTTAGGATTATATTATATATTCAATGTCAAGCTATTCATTTTGTATTTGAATTCAGCTTTAAACTGAATTCAATCAATGTCAAATACACAATGAATAGCTGAATTCAATCAAATACACAATGAATAGCGTGACATTGAAAAATATACAATAATGATTGATGCGGGACATTGTCCTTGGCGATGTAAATGTAGGTTCCACCAGGCTGACCTAGGCAAGAGAAACAAGCAATGACCTACAGTAACTCCTCCAAACTGATTGAGTTAGCTTCCCAGCTCCGAAAATTCTGCAGCTTCCCAGCTGATTGAGTTAGCTTCCCAGCTCTCAAAATGTAGTTTTGCCAATCAGATTGAATTAGTGGCTTCCCAGCTCTGAAAAATGTAATGAATTAGCTAGCTTCCCAAAGCCCAAAAATCAAATTTCCATCCATGAAGCACCGACTTTTTTCCTCTCACATGACATCAATACTTGTTGAATCCAAGCTTTAAACTCAAGGTCTTGCAAAAACTCGAAAAACATTTCAATTTCAGTGTGACATTGTTCTACAAACACATTTGCTTTTCGGAAGCAATTTTTGATTGATCTATCATCATTGAATCATGGCCGTAACCTTGAGAAAACAGCTTTGAGAGGCATAGAAGGCGCCAAAGCATCTACAATGCTAGGGTGCAATGCAAATTGTGGTTGGCCAATCAATGCTTCTCCTGGTAGGCTATGCCAGTGCAAGGGGAGCAGCCGGCCTTCTCTCCAGAATTTGTTGTCACCAAGATCCTGGGTCAGGACTGGTGTGTAGTTTATACATTATTTGAATTTAATGTGAAGTGTTTAATCATGGACTGAGCGTCCTTCAAATATCGAACCGCACGCTCATAGCCATGACCATAAATCTTGGCAATAGCCGCAGCCAAGTCATAGCATTGCTTTCCGAAGATGGCCGTGTGATTGTTCTCATGCCTAGGAAGAAAATTGTGAAGAGATTCAAGCTCTGAATGGTTCTTTCAACATGTGTTTAACACCTTCCATATGGAATCATTGCTTTCAACATCAAGTCAAGATGAGGGGCTTGACCTCAGGGAAGAGTCTGGACCTGTTGGCCCTTGAAAAGGGCAGCACCAACAAAGGTGGTTGCGATAGTTTTCCATCCGAGATGAACCTCTTCACGAGGCAAACAATATCCTGTCCATCTTGCGCTCCACGATAGCTACCGATGTTGACGCTTGAAGCCAACTGGCTAGGCAAATCTCAGGCAGGGGCGGTGATGATGGCGTGGCAATGACTGCTGTCTTCAGTTTGATTCAACTTTTTATTCTTTGAGCATTTCTTTTTTTTCAAAAAAATATGGCTTGAAGTCAAGAACACAATGCTATCAAAATTGTAAAGTAAACAAAGGTTTTGCCCTGGAGTCCTTTGCGCTGAAGCAAAACGAAACAATGGTTTGCAGATGTGTCATCCAGCAGGCCACCCTCAAGGCCGACGCCTTGATCTCCAAAATTAGATTTCCAGTTCCTGGTTGCTGTAAGCTGCCCACAGTGCGAACAGGGTAAAAAATACAAGCAACATACAAAGAAAACAATGAAACAACAACAGCAACAACAACAACAACAACAACAACAACAAAGAAAACAACAACAAAGAAAACAACATGAAAACAACATGAAAACAACTCTTAGTTACTACGTGTTTAGGCATTTGAAACAAACCATTTCAAAATTGCAAGCGAGGTTCCTCACACAATTTAATTTTTCCACGTGAAGCTCACACCTTGCGCCCAGCCATGCCCTGATACCAGGCCGAGAAAGTTCATGAGTAATAGTGGAGACTGTGTCACTGTCGCTCAAGATTTGATCTGTCCTTGAAATTCTTCGTGCAAGCACACCAAAGACTTGATCCAGCTTGTCATGTGTGTGCGACTTGCGCAAAAAAAATAAACAACAGATTCTCATCTTGCGGGCAGCGCAGAGATTTGCCAGGTATTTTAAATTATACTGGTTTTTCAATTCCCTGACTGTATTATCGCCCATGACAATGAGCCCAGAGGGCATCTGAAGGTTTCTGGCCTTGCAGATGGATGCCACTCTCTCTAGGCCTTGTGCCTCAGCAAAGTGGAATCAATCATGACATGCTAATACCAGGTGGGGTGGCAAGAGGTTCAAAATAATCCAGGTTGGGTGGCAAGAGATTCAACTGATTTTAATTTTGGTCTCAGTTTGGATGAACAAAAAGAAAAATCGCAAACTGACACTGCCAAGCAACAATAAGTTCAGTGATGCAGGAGCTGTCGTGACGTAGCGTCTCATCCATCACACGAAGTTCCAGGGAATACCCGAAGATCCAAAGGCCATGAACTTTCATCTTTGGCCTTTTCGCTGAGGGCCTCAATTTAATTTGAGTATCAAAAAATCAGACTCAAACTACTAGCTGGAAGGCTAAGGTAACGCTTTAAAAAATATTGAAAAGCACCACTCAAAACCTTTAATGGCACGCAGTTCAAGAAACACACTCGCTGTGGCCTTGAGTTTTGGATCTCGAGGGATTTTGTACTTTGCTTGATCCATGCCGTCGATCTGCATGACAATGAGATTCGACATAGGATCAACAGCTAGCTCTTGCAACCCCCATTGGATAGTCCGATCAGCGTACTGCGAAGATAGATGCTCCCTGTATTGGACCAGTGCTCCAAGTTTTTCTTCAAGGTTTGTGGCATTCTGAATGGCATCCTTGAAATGGTAGCACAAATCACATTGAGTGAACCTGAGTTTGTATGGCACTGGCAGTGAAAAGATTCAGTTTTCATTTGAAGGGACGAAAATGAAACCAAACTACCTCCAACAAATGAGACCATGCTGCCTGATGCTGTCAAGTCACGAAGTTTGCTGCCTGAACTTCAAAATTGAAGCCCAGCGCTGCTTGTACACTTGGAGAAATGTGCCATACCTGAAGTAAAACGCAATAACTGGTAGCACATGGAACATTAGGAACCAAATAGTGTTTCAATAACCAAACAGTTTTTCAATTTCGTAATGATTATCATGTAGATGACTAGGCACGATACTGATGGACTCCCATAGAGCTGTCTCGTTGCTTGGTAGTGGGCGAACAGGTCCGTAACAGTTCCTGGCGCTAGATATTTGCAGATTGATCTTTCTCCTGGTTGAATCACACCCCACACTGGCGCTTGGTTGGGAGAGTCCAGCCAGTCACGCATATCTTCGCCATCACAATAATCTGAATCTACGTCCAAATCCGGGTCTTCCGCTGTGGCTGCTCGACCTCTGCGTAGAAACCTGAAACAACAACCATGACAATAGCTAAGCTTCAAGGAACAATACGAAACTGAAACTTGGTTTAAAAGAAGTTAGTTGAAACTTGACATACATGATAAATGTGAGCAAGAAACTGATCTGGCATCGTTTCAGCTACGCTTGCGTACAATATACTGAGGAATGCGTCAACGCTTGCAGTGTTTGGTTGCGATCCACTTTTCTTTTTTCCAAAACGCATATCAGGAATCATTTGTTGACACCTCCGAAACCGGTGAGCACCAATGCCCAAGATTTCACATAAGCATAGTCGTCCAACTGGTCGCCCCAAAAATACATAGGATCGTTTTTCATCACGCTCAGTCCCACCAAGTGATGTATGCATCTAAGCTGATTGTCACATGTTCTGAATATCACAATTTTTTCTGACTGGCGCTGAACCAAAAAACTTAATGAACAGGTCCCAGGCACAAAGGAATCTTGCTCAGCTTTGGCAAGATTCCAGAACGACTCCAAGAATTTTGAACATTCAGCTGTGCTGAGATTCTTGTAGCATACCTTTGAGGCACCTCATACGAGCTAGCACTGGCTGAATACTATGAAACCAAACCTAGGGTATATCTGGCAAGGATGCCACAAGTCAAAACTTAAAAGATCTTAAAAGCATTCAAGAAACATTTGCATTGCGACTTCCTTTGCAATGAATCCAATCTCTTTGGATCGAGGGCAACGGACTTGTGGGACTGATGTGAAGTTGGCCTTGCATTCGCAGCTCTCTTTGTGTTGTCATAAGGCCGCTTTGGCGTTGTCGTCCCAGATGCATTTTGAACCTTCTTCAGAAATGATGCCTGTGAAAACAACTTCATTCCACTCCAGTTGATGCTTAAAATTTTCACAGCTGGACCATCCTCGTCATCATCATCAGCATCTTCTGGAACTGCACAGGAAGACGTTCTTGCTGGTTTGCTTGAAGAACTTGGGGCTCGGCCCTCCATCTCCTCTGGCTCATCTCCAAAAGGTGTGAATCTTCTATTACGTTTCATGTCGATGGCAACGGGAGCTGCTGGCCTCTTGACAGCTGCTCTAGGCCTTTCTTCAGGCTCATCCCGAAACATGGTTGAAGAAATTCACATCAAAGCTGAATGTATGAACTTCAACAAAATTGTGCCAACATGATGGTTGACAAAAGGCAGAATTTGAGCAATTGTTGACAAATTTCTTCCGTTGGCAGAAGGTTCTACATTGGATTGAAATTCCAAGTGTTGGACTTTGTGAACTCTGCTTTCTTAGAAATGTTGCTGACCTGAACCTATTTCTTAGTACATTGCCATTTGAGGCTAGCAACCAAAAAACGGCATGCAATGCAGCCATTCATGAAATGCAACAAGCACGCAGCACACACTCAGACTCACAGTCATACCAGACCAGCTCTTTTGCGTCAAATGCAAAATCATTTCAGCCAGTCAGATGCATCATCAAAGATCTTTGTCAGAGATGCAAACCATTGCAATCAAGCATGTAAAGGCTGCACACCCAATGTGCATGCCATTCCCAGACATTTTTCTGAGTGCTGCATCTGATATGTCTTCAAGGCTGCGATAGTCCTTCGATGAAATCTTGGCACAACAACAAAAGGATGAACCTCAACAATCACAAACAAAGTGCTCTTTGCAACCCAGGATCAACACCAAGAGCATTTGCCATCGTCCCCCGGCTTGGATAACCCAGAGATGCCAACATCTCACGGCCAACCCAGAAACGCCTTTTCTTGCACGACCTTATTTTTGGCATTTCCCATGATAACAGGTGGAGGCTGGCTCAATTGAAGTTGAGACAGAAAAAAACATTAAGATGCAAGTGCTTTGATGTTGCTTTGATGTTGCAATTGCTTTGATGTTGCTAGAAAGATACAATTGCTTTGATGTTGGCAAGTGACCAAATGCGAGTGTTGGTGGTTAGTGTGCAGAGAGCACCATCCACTGATTCAGTACGTTTTCGGTGATCTGGGTTGCTGGATAAATCAAGCCATTGCTTTTCTGGGGCCATTTCATTGTACATCTCAAGATGCCTCGCTGCACTGACACACATTTCCTGTGCATCAATCTTCTCAATCTCTTGCTTTGAAGCAAATTCAAATACACTGGGTGACATTCTCAAAGGCGTGCAGGCCGGAAGCAAAAGCATATCTCTCAACTCCCGAAAGGAATAAGAGCAATTCCAGAAGCACCTAGTAGGATCCAAGAGCAGCCGATAAGTGCGAGAACGAGAGGTGGGCTCGCCAAACATTCTGGGACTGAGCCTGGTTCCAAGAGAAATACATCTTGAAAAAATTGGACTGAATCACATGATGATCTCAAGAATTTGAACGTGACTGAGAATAGTGCAGGCAAAAAACTCTGCTTTCTGAAGCTCACACTGGGTGGTACTTTTCAAGTAGTCATCCTGCAGCAATGAGCAAACAAACACCCAAAAAGATGTGGAATCTTGTCCAAAAACAGGAAAATTTCAACAATCCATCCCATCCTCATCAAATTCCACGACATTCTCATGAAGAGAGAATTTCATCTTCCTAATAAGTGCTGCTCCGATGTCGTGCAAGTGGGCGGTCGTTTGATTTTCGAACCCATCCTTATGGCCCATCCTTATGATGATAAGCAACTGGCACACACAAATTGAAACATGGCCATGGACAAAACTCTTGTAAATGCATGTCAGTCAAGTTGCAGACTGTGACTGATGCATGGAGCACCTTGCACTCCAACACCATCCACATAGTCCATCTCACACCTTTAGGCTGACTTGAAATCAAAGTGACAACAATCACCAGAAGTAATACTCTTTATCAACTGTCACTCAATCAGCAGATAGCAGGCCTGCCCGATGGATGCACACAGCAAGGAATGCTTTCAGCAATTCTCAGCCTCCTTGCATTCCATGAACTCGCTTCTGGAACTGTTTTCAATAGATGGTACACATCTTTCACCAGACAAACGCCAGGGTAGTGTCGCTTGATCAGAGCTTGGCAAGCTCTGGTCTTCTCTGCCTCCAAAAATTTCAAGCTTAAAACAGAACATAAACAGAGCATAAAGAGAGCATAAAAGGAGAATTGCTGGGAAGCCTCCAAGAAGGATAGTTTCCAATCACTAAGCCCTAGAAGCCTGGGAAGGCTTCAGTGGAAATTGAATTATTTTCAGCCAAGCCACAAACATGCAATGATGAAGATCCAGCCGGAAACCCCAACGCGCCACGCAGGCTGCATCCAAGATTGCCAAAGCTTCGCCAAGGCATTCAATCCCAGAAAAGATGGAGAATACCCTCCACTGAACACGTCCTTGGGTAGTAATGGGTGTTGTTTCTGTTTCATGTTGCGATGATTAAATAAACATCATTGAATACTTGTCTCATGTGTTGACTAGATAAGACTGTAATACTTCTCAATATGATCAAGATTCTGAGCTTTCTTTTGATAATGCGTTCACCCCAACATTCACAGAAGCGATCCAGCAAAATTTGTGGCCACTTGTTCAGCTCATCAGGACTTTGTGGCACAGGAAATGGAGTTGACCTTGGCTTTTCATTGTTCACTTTATTGTCAATGGTCATGATCATGAATTACTTGAAAGTGTGCCATGTAATTTGAAATTGTATACTTAATCAAGCCCAGGGGCAATGCGGGAACAATGATAGGCACATCATCATGATCAGCATCGACCTTCCTTTTGGGCATTCAGCTAATGGTCGTACTTCTTACTTTGAGTCGTACAGCTGCAGGCTTGCATGGACTATACAGCTGAAGGCTCCCATGGACTATGTGTCAATGATGTGTGAAAGGGATGAACTTTTGACTTCAAGCCAAGGACCTGACCTGTAGTAGGCAGTTCCATGAAACACCTCAATTTCAAGAAGCAATCGGATAATCATGAAAGACATGTTCTTGACATGAATACTGGTTCTTGAGTTGCCATTACTTTAGAAGTCAACAATCTGAACCTTCAGAAAACATTGATGGCAAACTGAGTGCCCAGCATGTTTCAGCCTGGCCAGGTTTCACCTTGGAATCAACCATGATGCTGGGAAGCTGATTGATGGGTAATCAAACATGCTGCTGATTGATGCTGGGATGACACTGGGAAGTTGATTGATTCTGGGAAGATGCTGGGAAGCTGATTGAAATGAATTGATGCTGGCAAACTAATTTTTTTCTTTCACATCTCGGAGGATTGCTCGGTTTGGCCAGTGGCCAGGCAGGGCATTGCTGCATCAGCTGCCCGAGCTTAAAATCAAATGGCGTCAGCCCTAAAGCTTAAAATTGGAGAAATGCGCCATGAGCCATATGCACTCCGTAACCAGCAACTTGGCATTGACCATCAAGTTTCAAGTTTTTTTGATGTTCAATGACGTTCACTTAAAGTTGAAAGGTTTCAAGATGTTTTTTTATGTTGAGGTGTATTTATCAAAAATCATCATCACATCAATCACCTTGTTGCCAATTACAAGACTGAGATCTTAATGTCACCAGCAGTGAGCACGATCATGACTCGTGGCCTAGCGCTGCTGCTACCGCTTCTCGTGGAGCACTCTGATGATCCTGCCAAACCTGACTGATGGCGAAATGAAGATGAAACTTTAAACTTTGAACTTTGAACTTAATTTTGTCATGACTCATGACCCCCAAACTCTCCCAGCAAAACTTAAATCATAAAAATAAACCTCCAATCAGATCCAAGCAGCTTTCAGCTTTGCGCTTCTTCTTCTTCTCTGCCAATGGTGGTCCACCATCCCAGCATGGAGTTCCACCGGGACAGTCAGAGCCAACATCACCAAAGGCATCGGGGAATGCAGGAACTTCATCATAGGGAATGCCTCCACCAACGCCTTAAAGAGGGAAAAAAACCAGGGGAAAGGAAACCATCATCCTTTACTTTAAGAAACTTCACGTTAAAAGAAACCATGGGGAAGGATTATATATGTTTCATGATGGGTGTATTCAACATCCATACCGCAATTGACTTCAATGGAATATGCTTGGAGAGGTTAGCCAGCTAAAGACTGCGAGATTGTACAAGCAATTTATGTCAAGTGACCATAGTCAGCAAACCCCGCGTGCATAGCAGCCAGGCCATCATCCCTGCCCGCATCATGCAAGGCTGCCCCTGGCAGAAAAGAAAGTCACATTCTGAAGTAAGTTGAACATCTACAATGCACAGCTTCATGCACCCGTCCACTAAGAACCACTAACAACAAAGGCACCTGCTTCATGCACAACTCCATGCTCATCCACCGCGGCAACCATTTGCTGGATCACTTCCGGCTGGTGCTGCACCACCTCATGACCACTAAAACAGCACCCCAGCAAAAACACTGCCCACAGAAAGAAACACAAAATCTAAAAACATACCAAAGCCAGACCAAGTCCCCACAGAAAGAAACGCAAAATCTACAAACATACCAAAGCCAGACCAAGATGCTTCCATGGGTTGCAAATCCACCGGCGGCTGATGATCCAACGGCTGCTCCACAACCATGGGCCGAAAGGCAAGTGGCAGGTTCGAGTACGCTGCCAATTCCATGGTGCGGTTGAAGACCAAAGACTTCGGGGCTTTTGCTTCCCAGCAAGATTTCAAAAGCTTCCCAGCTTCCATTTGATCAAAGAAATAGCAGCGGTAAAAAAATGTAGAAATAGATGAAGTCAGAATGAAACTATCAAGCATTAAGATGCAACAATGACAATTGTTCACTCATTATCATAACGTGAAAGGCAAAAAATGACATGCATCAATCTAAAAGAAATCCTGCCATACATCACTGAGAGCCCTGACCATCAGATGCCACAGCAGGAGCCAAGGCGCGCCAAGGTACCTGATGTGTGACTACTCTGAGGCAAGTGCACAACAAAATGGCTTCCCAGCCTTGAGGTGCTTCCCAGCAAGCAGGTGGCTTCCCAGCCAAGTTGCTTCCCAGCAAGCAAGTGGCTTCCCAGCCAAAGTGCTTCAGGTGGCTTCCCAGCCAAGGTGCTTCCCAGCAGGTGGCTTCCCAGCCAGAATGAAGTCAGAAGCAAATGACAACCTCTTCAAACGCAACCTTACAACAAGCACAAAATGACATCATGCAACACATCTGAAACAAATCATGCCATACATCACTGAAGGCCCTGACCGTGGGCAAGGGTACGCCAAGGTACCTGATGCACGACCCGCCCCCACCCTGAGTCTTCCCAGACAAGGCAGCTTCCCAGCCTTACACTAACAACCGCCCTCAACAAAATGGCCTCCCAGGCAAGGTGCTTGCCAGCAGGTGGCTTCCTAGCCAGAATGAAACAATCAAGCATTGAGATGCAAATCGAAGTAGTGACATGTCGTTGAAACACAATATTAAAAGCAAACATGCAACACAATCTAAAAGAAATAAACCTTCATGCCATGCATCAGTGAGGGCCGGGCCCAGACTGTTAAACACCGCATCAATGGGCAAGGGCTTTGCCTGATGAGCAACCCCCCCCCACCCTCAGTCTTCCCAGACAAGGTGGCTTCCCAGCCCAAACAACAGCCCCAACAAAATGGCTTCCCAGCCAAATAGGTGCTTCCCAGCAGGTGGCCTCCCAGCAAGATGGCTTCCCAGCCAAAGTGCTTCCCAGCACATAGGTGGCTTCCCAGCCAAGATGCTCAGTGGCTTCCCAGCCAAATTGCTTCCCAGCACGTGGCTTCCCAGCCAATGTTTGAACCAAAAACGCTTTTGCACGGACCTTGGACAAACAAGCGGGATCAAGTTGCCTTCCCAGTGCCAGGCTCACCTCAATGAACATAATAATGTTTGCTCCAAACCTGTTGTCCATTCGAAGTAAAAAACAAAGATCACATATATATTTTTTAATATATGTAAATGTCTTGGTTTTATTATAGTATTAACGTAAGTTCGAGATGTAAACAAAAAGGGTCCCTCCCAACTTGCCACCAGTCCTGTCAAAATGACAAATTGAAATCCAATGTTTTTATCATTTTCTATTTTGGGTTGTGAAGGATGATGAAAAACTGGAGTTAAGCAAAACCTGGATTGGGTGCCCAACAAAAATACCACAAAAACGAGTTTTCCCAAGTTTCCATTTTGACGTTTGTACAAAACCTACCTACAGACCTTAACTTCAATCGCCATAAAATAAGAAGTCAGGCACCATCAAAAATATTGAGCAATGTGACAGACTTTGATGACAATCTTTAAAGATAGCCATCACTTCAGCAGAACTTTGGGCAGTCTTTGATGACAATCTTGATAGACAGCCATCACTTCAGTAGAACTGATGAGAGGTCAACAATGATGACATAATGAAGCAGGTCAGCAATGATGACATAATGAAGCATCATGAGAAATCAAGTAGAGAAATAATTGTGAGCCATTTAAGTTTGAATTAGGGCCATTTAGGTTTAATGTTACATTGGAGCGGTTCACTGTATGTTGTCACCATCTTCGTCAAAAGAGAATGAAACTTCCAAGCCAGATCCGCTGATGTAAGTTTGCAGAGATCAGACCGCAGCCCATCTATCCCTGGTGCTTTTCTTGGCCGAATGCGGCCAAAAGCGCCTTCAAGGTCACGAAGGCTGGGAACCTGTTGCAAATCATGATCAGGGAATTGTTGGATTCTTTTCAAAGTGCTCGATTGTGCTGCCTTCAACAGGTTGGAGGTGCTAGTCAGCACCCCTGCTTCCATGCTTGCACAATGCTCTCTCCATCGATCGTCTCTTTGCTCCCACGACTGCAAAACCGCCCCCTTGTTGTCATGTAACATTGGGAGTGGCGTCAAAGCTCTCTTCCTGAATCCAGCTCCTACTCTCAACTTCTTCAGTGTTGCAAAAATCTCTGTATTGTTCTGCTGGGAAGCTTCCGCGCCAATCTTGCTGATGAACTCCGCCTTGTCGTCTGCTGCGTTGCTCCTGACCTCCTTGGACGTGAATCGAAAAGCCTGGAGTAATAGTTGTCTCATCACCAGAAATGTGCAGTTCTCAAAATAGAAAAGCTGGCCAACTGATGAGATTGGCATACCATCTTTCCATGCTTTGAAACCACAGCGGCAACGATGAGCATCCCAAACTTCATCCCATGTATTGAGATGATTCTTGAGCAGCTTTCTCTTTCCAAGTGCGTCCCAAGTTTTCTGCGTGAAGAGCTCTGCACGTGGTGGTCGACGTTTTGCTGGGAAGTGTTTGCCCAAACCTTGATGTAGATGGTTTTCTAAGAGCTGCCAGTGGGAATGTACATCAACTTGCCAAGGAACTTCCGGTAAGCTCTGCACAATCTGCTGTAGCATTCTTCTTCCATTGGTCGTGTGCATAGCCTCCCAATCGTATTGAATCCTCTTGTTGCCCTTGTCAACAGCATAGTCTTCACGCCATGACATACCAAGACCGACTAAAGTATGGTCAATAGACGAGTTGGCAACTTGAATTTCAGGATCGCAGCTACTCCAGGAGACGCAATTGCGGAATTGTTGGTCCAACAGAACATAGTCAATCCTTGCCCTGTGACCTTTCGGATGGACCCACGTGTGTATTTGGCCACTGTGGATGCTGTCAAATGTTGATGGGATCCAGAGCTGGTGTTCAGAACAGAATGCCATAAGTCGCTCCCCGTTGTCATTGAACTCAGCGTCACCCAGTGTTCCAACCACTTGTCCTTCATGGTTTCCAACTCTGGCATTGAAATCTCCCAATAAAATAGGTCTCCCAGAGCGGGAGTGCTTCTTCATTTCACCATCGAACATGCTCCACCATGCATCCTTGTTTTCCGCTGTGTCAGCTTCATGGGGCGCATGTCCTGACACAACAATCAAACTCGTACCTCGGAGTTGGATACGTATCATCAATAGTCTCGGCTCGGCAAACAGCACTGTGATCTTCTTGTGGTCCAACAGAAGCGGTGTCTCGCCTGTTGTTCCAAAGGCCAGTCTGCGTGCAAGCCAAATCTCACATCCATATCTTGCGCCTCGCCCTTCACTACCACCAACAACTCTGACATAGTCGTCTGCAATGAAGGTCGTCGAGCAATTGCTCCTTGTCTCTTGCAAACCAATAATGTGGTAGCCACCATATTCCAATTGTTGGCGTAACATTGCTGCACGGCATGTCTCCACATCTTCACCGTCAACACTACGACGATTCAGTGAAAGCACATTGAATGTTGCCACCTGTAATTGGATCAGGGCTCCTGTTTGCTCTGTAATATTGCGATTATCTTCACCAGCTTCAATTGGCTCGATATTGGGTAGTCCCTTGAAATTCGTCGCTTGATCCCATTTGAAATGCTCGCCCCGAAACATAGGGGTATCAATGCTGCCAGAAACTCCCTTGACAATCCACCATGCCCATTCCAAAATTCGACATTCACTGCTGAATAGCGGGCTCCAATTGGTAGGAGGTAGAAATGGTGAAGTGTGAGCCTCTTCTACATCCTGGCATGCTCTGGTGAGTGCATCTACCAGCTCATTCGCCGGTTGTCCGCTGTGGGCTTTCACATGGTCATAACTGATTTGCGAATCTCTTCGAACTTGACGGTATAGTTGAGCTAATTCTCTCAATCTTCCAATCTGTTCGCAACTTGTATGACTAGTCCATTCACCAGATGCCCCATAGCCGACAATCTGCGAGTCGAAACACATGTGCACTTCCCGACCAAGAAATCCTGATTGTATTAGCCAAGCATGTGCCCATTTTAAGCCACTTGCCTCAGCCTCCACAGCTGAATGACATTTTGCTCCCG
>OMLO01000706.1_pt1 | contig 23235 bp, 25 predicted proteins | sample 1674811 | NCBI WGS metagenome assembly OMLO01 (sample SAMN06265003, study PRJEB25207) | coral metagenome | isolation source: Coral host | place: Mexico:La Bocana,Puerto Morelos, Mexico | collected 2008-11-13 | reverse complement strand
ATATAAACAGTTCTATCATTTAGGTATTCTTAACTTATGATGGTTGTGTTGCATGTTTGGCACTTAGTCGACTTCGTTCATCATCAAAACATTTGGCATTCAATCACGCAGTCACTTGCAAACAAAATCAAACATTGAAACGATGAAACGGAAACAGTGTGAAACAGAGATGTGGATTGTCATCGCCAAATGCCATCTGGCATTGCATCATACACCTGCGACGGGACACAAACAACAAAACACACAGCCAAAAAAAAACTGAAGACAACATGAACTGAACTTCAATAGCAAGACTCGAGATGCATACATGCCATAGAGGCAAACCGGTAAACCTTTTTTTCTGTCACCTCTCAATGTTGCAAAAGCTCAGCCCTAGCAGGCCACTCAACTCAAAGTGTGATTTGTGTCAATGTTCCTTCCTGATGCTCTGATGGACTACTAACATCACAGTCCACAGACTGTAGATTCTGCAGACCATACGGGCATACTGAAACATGACAACGCTAATCGTGGCGCGACGTGGAGGAGTGGACGACGGCAAATTCTTGGTAGGATGCCAAGTATTGTCACTGACTCATTGACTCATTGACAAAAAGAAATCACAACAAGACTCATGGGATCTGTGATCATCATACCTACAGACCTGCAGATCTACAACACTTGTGTTTTTGAAAAACAAAGTTCACAAAACAGATCACCTCTTTACAAATGATAGCAATTGAAAAGTATATCTTATCATATACAATATGTATGGTATATATGTATATTATATTTATACTTACTTTTACTTACATGTATTATATATACACTTGTGCAGAATCACAAGTCAAGTGACGGCATCCTGAGTGGAAGTGAACATGAAAGAAAGACGGCTACACAGCTACATAGCTATTCTGCCATCGATCCATCTGTACATATATATAGCTGCTGGAATGCGTTGACTGCAGGAGATAGGGAACCATTAGCGATTGAAAACAAAAATATTTGTTGTTTTCATGCTGAATACTGTTTTGCATATGGAAACATATTGAGCATAGCACCACAACTCACCACAACACAATAAATTGTTATTATGTTTTCATGAAATTCAAATTTTAGAAAAGAACAGTTTTCGATCCATTTAATGTTCACAATTCCAAGTCAGGAAACGTTCCCTATGTCAGAACTGTACGTTTGCTCTATTGCTCCATGCAATTTTGTTCACAGAACCAGCCAGCCATCATCCTTACCAGTAATCATCGGACGCTCACTTGGTCATACTCAACATATTCATCTCTGGTGATCTGTGATTGGATCATTTCAGGATGTGAGAACCAAGTTTGAAAATATCGCGCAATGACTTATCTGTTTTCTTGCTCTTTTTGGATTGAATTTCAACACCTGCTGCAGCTGCTTTGTCATGTTTTGCAGCTTGAAAGCCATAGACTGGTAGTTCATCTCCAACTACATCTTCAGCACCGTCGGCTTCAGCTGCTGTCTTTTGCAAAGCAATCTCAAGTGCCTTTGCCCTCGCACTTTTTTGAGCAAATTCGGCTTCGGTCTGCATTCGTGTCAATGGGACTGACGTTTTGTACGGAAAAGGATCCATAACTGCCGTCAGGTCTGCTTCCGCTTTCGCCAGTTGCTTCTCAACATCGACCACTTCTTTTCCTGATTTGCCCTTTGCTTTGATCTGATTCAACTTTTTCTGTAGAGACGCTACCTTCTTCTCACCTAGGTTGTACTGCAAGCATGTCATGTATCATTATCATGTTGATTCTGATCAAATCAAATTACATATCCCATACTTGAGATATCATTCTGTAAAAAAAACATCAGTGTGCAAAGGTTAGTAGTTATTAGTTGCCAAAACACAACAAGAAGTTTCAAAGTCAGAACCCAAACGTTACCAAGAAAAAGCTGACGACATCATACATCAATCACACCATGATGAGGTGATCGTACCATCACCATGTAAATCACATATGAACTCAAGAATCAACAATTAAGAATGGCAAGTGGCTCTTCACAACGTTCTTCTCCCATGTCTTCTCTTGGGCCACCTTCAATTTCTCCAATTTGCCACGTAAATCTGGCACCATGCAAATGCCGTTCACCACCTTGATTTTTGTTTACAAATTGCATTCTTTCCATTGGATCAACATGGTTCACACTCACAGCCCAATTTGCATGTATGAACAGAACTGAAGGAATGGATGATTCAAGACTGAACTCAAAATCCAAAGGATCATTTCATTTCATTATGTTTTTGATCTCATTCAACACATGTATGTATATATGTTTATTTGATCTATGTGGTACAAACAACAAACAACAAACAAACAAACAAACAAAACAAAAAAACAAACGGAAACGAGTATATGTAAAATCGGCAAATCAAATCAAGTTAACGCTGCGGAAGTAGTCATTGATTATGAATTATCAACTATCAAATCAGCAAAGACAACAAACAACTACTGTATCATATACTGCCATATACTACAGAGTTTTACAATACCAAGTTACAATTGGGATTTCGATATAAGGTTCACCTTGTGGTGGGTCCCAAGACAGACGCAATGTTGTTCCTCGATCATCCCTTGCGCGAACACTCTTCCTCGCAATCAGGTAAGCAGTGAATGTACGGGTTTCAGACAAGCAAAATGCCTGATCATCTCTGGTAACGGTCTTACAATACCACGCCGGCACCAGCACATTTGCCATCAGATCATGTCCTCCTTTTTGGCAAAAGAAATCAACACCAAACAGATTGGCGACAAAGACACTATCCTTCTGTTTCAATTGCGTAATAGTTCCAGCGCATGGCAGGAAGGGCTGGATGCCGCTGGGATGATTCTCCTGGTGCTGATGAAACTCTGCCAAGTCCACTTGCACAGGATCTTTTACATCCTTCCCTTTCTTCGCTGCCTAAGTTTTGTGGATAGTAGATAGTTGACAAAACACCAAAGAGTATAACACACAAGTTTACAAATGGTTGTCAACTACACGTACATCATCTCATTCCCTATACTACACAGGACCCACGACCAATGTATTATATTAATTATATTATATTTGTAAGTTTTTTAATACATGTGAGAAACAATGTACAGGAGGAATGAAGTGGTTTTAGTTTCCAACAGTTCAATCAGTCCTTTATTTCAGTGCAAAAAAAAACAACAACATGCGTGTCAAAACAATTAGCAGTTTGAGGAAACCATGAATCAAAGTTCTTAAGACTAGTGTCTTCTGAAACAAAACACTTGGATATTTCCTACACCAGCATAATATATAAACCGTTGAAATATATAATAGTTAATGCAAATCCGGTTGCTGCCACTGAAATGTGAAGCCATCTATTTGCACCAGAGGCCTCCATTTCACGATCAAACGACTGCCACATCAATGCTTCCAAACCTGCTTGTAGCATCACCAAGTCTGCTGCATTCACTGAGATGTTACCAAGCGCTTTTGCATGCTTTGATCGACCCAACACGTGACGTGTGTCATCAAAGAAGAATAGAGTGTCACCATACCTCATCGACAGCATGTGTGTCTTGGTGGCTTCATCAGCTTGATCGTCTTCATTGTCATCTTCCTTCACTCCACCATCTCCATCTTGATGCTGACCACCCTTGGCCTCATCATCATCAGGAGGGCCTAACCGTGGTTCGGATGAGAAATCAAAACTATCAACGGTGGTTGCAAGAAATCTTAACAAACGATAAGTTCAGTAGCAGTTTGGAGCCAACCAAACAAATCAATCTAATCAAGTCTCAAGTGGTAATAGTCAATCATGAATCATGAGTCATGGTCGGAAATTGTGTCAAGTTCTTAGTCAAAACATATCGAAACTGTTGTCCGTAATGTAGTCTTTATTTGTTTTATATTTTACAGTCTACTGTATACAAACATGTTTTTTGAACGCTGAATGACCGTGCCTGTCTGATGTGAGAATTTGTTCTTCAAGTCTTTCAATTGCAAGCTGAGATGGGTCGAAAAGAACTCCAAGATCTTGTCTGCGGAACAATGCTTTGATAGTACATTGCTCCATAGTTCAGGCCATTCATGGAAGGAAAGAAGCAAGTCTGCTCCTGCAAGCGCATGATAAGTAGCCAAGGTTTCCTTCGAAATAGAAGACTCCTTCTCCTGTGTGATCTGATTGCCAAATGTCAAAGTTTTGCGCACCGATGATGCAAACAAAGCCACATTCTTGTCCTCCAAAGAACCGAATTCAATTCTATCCTTGAACTGCTCACGCGCTTGATCTAGCCCAAAGGCAAGGTATCGAAGACGCAATGAAATGAAGCTCTGAAGAGATTCAACGTTGATCCAAACCTGACATGTTTGACATCACCAAAACTGTTTTGGCAGTGAGAAGTAGGAATGAATAATCTTGTTTTGGTTTCATCTCAAAGAAAACTGTTGATTGAAGAGCACATTCACAAAACACTGGAGAAGTGAAACATGTTGACACGAACATTGATACTGTTGATGATTCATGATTGTCATTATGAACAAATATATCAGTGCCGCCTGATCAGACTTCTCCACAAAATGTCCTCGTGTAGAAAACAGATCAGTTGTGTCGGCTGCGAAACTCATCCACTCTTGACAGAAGGGAAACACGTTCGCCATGATCTTGAGAATGACTGCCAAAGTCAATGGCTCTGACGTGTTCTGTAGAGCAAGCATGACATCCCGATGAACACCGTGCATGTGGAAGGGCAAAGCCATCTCCTTTCTGATGAACTGGCAAAGACGTTCATGTGCTGGTGGTTTCTCTACCATCCATTTGGCAACACCTCAAAACAAAAAAATAAGTTGCAAGTCTGCAAGGCAGAACTTGACGCTTAGAACATATCGTTTGACTGATCTCATTGATTCATGATTCATGATTGATTTTACGACGTATCAATCAGCACAACATATTCAGTTCAAAAGGCCTATGTGTTCTACCCCAACTCATTGATTAACATATTCAGAAAACATTAAATAACAAGTCCCAGTCACGAGTAATTGCCTCATCTTCTTCGTCATCCACTGTCTCACTAGCGGGCATGCACGTCAGCTTGTTGCACATTTCTGCAGCCAGTGCCAAAGGATCAGAAACAGCATCTGCTTTCATTGCCATATGCAAATGGGTTTTGATGAAGAATGTCATCAATTCCCATCTCAAAGCACTAAATATCTTGAAGTTCTTACCGTTCACGGAGATAGCTTTGTCATCTGTCCGGAACATAAACTCAAGGAAAATGGACAGACAATACTTCCATGTTGCACGCATTGCCTCAAGGAACTTATCATAAAATCAATAACCATCACCCCACCCCATCCCCCAAGAAAAAAAACAACAATACAAACTGTAGGTCGATATTGTCATAGACCGTTCACCCAAGCTCAAATTCAGTCAATCTGTGCTACTCAGCCAGCTGATCGTAAGAACTCTGAATCTCGTAAAACATCGTCAATAAATGTAAACAAATTCAACTCAAATGATTGAAGCCTATACACCCATATCAATATCCATATACATTAAAGAAAGATGCATTAACTCCTGACTGAAAGACTCAAACTGTCAAATGATCATTGCTTACAGGAAATTGTATAAATCAAAAATGAAACAAATAACAAAACTATGTTAAGGAGTCAACAAAGACACAGAACCACATTGAGCAAAATATGCTTCATGTTGTTCCTTCACTTGTCCTGATATTTCAGCAGCTTGAAAGCAAATGTCGACACATGTTTGTAAGCATCCAAGAATGTCGTCCAAAGCAGTTTTAGGCCGCTTGTCTTCTCCATCATCTGATGTGACAGTAGCATCAAACATAAGAGATTCAAGGGACATAATGTCTGCTGGCTTCAGATTGCCACTGCCTGCTTCACAAATCTTTTTGATTCCTTCATGAAGTCGGGCGCTCATGCCGATGGACATACTCTCATCCTCCATATCTGTAGATGAAGATGGCGCCACCTTGTCTGTCGCCTTTGTGATTGCTTGCATATGTTTCTCTCTCAATGATGCAAGCTTGCGAAATGTAGCTGATGTAAGCATTGGCAAACCCATCACATTCAAGACAATAGCGTTGTCTCCCGGAGATTTTTTGAAGCAAAACTCCAAAGGTCGCTGGTTCCCATGAGACTTGCTTGGAACCTCGGCTTTTGGGGTTAGTTGTGTTGAGCTATGTCATTATTGTCTTGATGATCAGTTATCATGATATGAAAACATTTTTTTGACATATGTCATATGTTGTTCCGAGTGGCCGCAAGTTTCAGCGCCTCAAGAAGAATTCTGCCCACTATCTGCTTGTCGTAGAAACGTTTGGTGTTGGACATCACTGTGTTAACAGTGGCATGGCAGGTTGCGATGATGTTGTTCACAGAAACTGTTGTATCCAGGAAATCCAAATGAGCATTGCACCATGAACGCCATGTCTTCATAAGCCCAAAGTCAGCCAGTCTGTGTGCAAGTGACTTCGTTGCTTCAAAAGCTTTGTATGTGCCAAACTTGTCTGACTTTTCAAACAGAAACTCTTCATAGTGTTTTTGGTAAGCGGCTGCATTTGTGGCAGTCAACCCAGTCTTGTGACACTTGGCTTGCCAAGCCTGCTCGATTTCAAGACTTCCATCAAGCAAATCAAAAATATGCACACCACTGCCACCGTGTGACAGATTGCGCAAGTGCACAAGCTGTTTCACAAGATAAGGCGGACATGTGCTGCTGATCATGCGAACACTCTTGATGCCTCTTTCTTTCGTGCCCACCACTGCTGGCGCTGTAGGATTCTCTTCAAACGCACGGTAAAACGCCATTTGCCGATGATTGAATGTGATCGCCTTGACGGGAAATTGTTCATCCTCAGATCTGTACATCATCCAAGCCGCTCCTTAGCGTTTGCAGCTCACTTACAATATAGTTCTCATCTAATAGTCTAATATACTAAAACCAATATGTTTGCAATGTTGATGATATCAATATCATGTTGTCTTCGAATTGACACTGTTAAAAAATATCACATGACAATTGACAATGAAAATGCACAAAACACAGTCAACAAAGTCAAGAAAGAAAAACTTTCCTGAACAATCAAACGAGATTCCAGCGACGTCCTGATGATAGCCATCACTCAGCATACGCTCTTTGTACGCCAGCATCGTTGTCTCCTGCTTGCTGCACACCGTGCGTGAATGTGCATATACAACGTATTCATAATTTAGATTAAACACATATAATCGGAAGTTTAGATGGTGTTGTACAGTAATATGTCAATGTATTTGTTAAATTTTCTGATTTGTTTTGTAATAAGTGGTTTGAGTTGATAAATCAAAGGTTGAAAAAATGTATTCATGTAATTCACGTCAGACATCATAATCATCATACCTTTGGTCTTGTTACTATTTTAAACCATATTCTAAGAACACATCAATGGAATGAACTGAGACCAGACATTATCTCAAAGTCAACAACCGTGATCTTACAATTTTTAAAGAGACAAGGATGTCCTGGAGCTCTCTGTTGTGCTCTGAAGGAATGATGGTGCGTTCCATCATGGAGCCTCGTTGAAAAAACCAAAGGATATCGATACTTGGTTTTCCAAAGAAATCAAATATCTTCTCGATAGTTTCACTTGCGGAGATGTTCCCAAAAAGATCACGAGCTTCCTTTGCTTGAGAAGTAATCCTTGCTAATTCCCGAGCTGAAACGTCACCCGGCCGAAGACCTTCAAGTAATCCTGCATTACTACCACCTTCTTTCTCATTGCCACTCTTGCCCCTGATCCGCTTTTGTGGTGGTTCTGATCTGGTAGCTTCGTGCTCATCACCATGACCATCACCAAAGCTATCTGTGGTATTCTCAAACTGCATTTGAGCAGCTCTTCGAAGTCTTTTCGGTGTCTTCGACGGGCTGGAATTCTTCAAGACTCTCAATCTGCGCTTGGCGGGACTTCCCATGAGTCTCCTGGAACTGGAAGATGACTTGAGCATGGTTTCGATTCTTTTCGCAATGAAGATACACACGTGATGTGGTAACTCAAAGGCTAAGGGTGAGCCAAACGCCAAGCCGAACAAAACACAAATACTGAAACTGCAAACATATTTGTAAGTTATGAATCATGTTGATGCTGAGAATAAAATTGAATAAAATGCCATAAAATGCGCACACATGGTGCAGGCAGTGGATTGCATTAATTTAAATACCATACCATACCGTTTGTATGAATGATCAGAACAGTCACTAACTTCAGAAGCAAGATCAGCACGATGTCAATCAGCAAGACTAAAATTACATGACATCACTCCGTCACTCATAGAAATGGAAATGATAATCTGTAGGCCAGACATGTAGAGTTAGCGTGTACCAGTACCAGTGTACCCCTGGGCCCTTGGGTTGCGAGCGCACCTCACCATAGAAGATATTCAAGATCACAGATCACTTGATGATCGATCTCACTCCTGCAGCGTTAACATATGGATATGAGAACATCAGTTGGATACTTGGATACTGACTAGAAGTGTTCGTCTGAATGCACATATACCGTATATAGCATGCTCAACCATGAACAAACATCCCACACATAGCACTGGCACTCTTGTTAATATATTTACACTGATAATGTACACCAAAACTGATTGTTGACTCGTTGACTCGTTGACGCATCTTTGTCTCATCACTGATGACTGATGACTGATATCTGATGTCTTTGCTCGAAGCTGATGCCGACCTGACTTCCAAATAGCGAAATACAATTAATATACAACTAACAATCAATTCAAATTAGAGGTATTGAACGGTGTTGAAAGGACTCAAATGTCAAATGACCAAACATAAAACATACCAAATTAATTGATGAGTCGATGAGTCGATGAGGCATCAGGCATGCGGCATGACGACAATGATGGCATCACATCGGATTGCATCTCATGCACTGTACACTGTGCTATTGTACTGTCATTCAGTCAGTGTCCTATACAGTGACATTGACACTGCAACGTAACTCATTTCCACAAAATAGAAATGTCAAGGTATATCTCTTAGATATGACCGACACCGACACTGCCTTTCATTCTCATACGTCGTTCTGGAGCGTGTTTGTTCATTGGGTTCATTGATTCTTGTTGTCTCTTTTTCTGCCGATGCAACCGTTTCATATCACCAACCAATTGTAGCATTCTGGGCACTTGCATGGTCCTTGGCATCAAGGACTGAAACTGTAACTACAAAGTACAACTTCAACTTCAACACAAAACAACACAAAGAAAACAATTTGCACCTGTACGGCCTGTACAGTACGTGTTGAACAATAATACCTATTAGAGTACGTACATGATTTAAAAACAATGAAACTAAATTGAGAACGTATATGCCGCATATATGCCAATAGTTTGCATTTCACTACTACCAACCAGTGGGCACGTTAGTGCTCACAGAATACCAGCATGATGATGATAACAAAATGCAACTTAAGTGACAAGTCCTATCAGTATAAATCCTATTACAACAGTACAACAAACTCAGACAATGACCGGCCGGTGATACACAATGATGGTGTAATAAGTAATAAGACTTATATTGTATTCTTATAATATGTTTACTCAAGCTGAAAGCTGAGTATGTTTACATTTCATTTCTGAGTTGTCCGTTTGTCTACTTGTCTGGAATATAGTTGTCTACTAGTCTAGAACTCTAGAACATAACATGTACTTAATGCAACAATTTAAACATCAACATCATAACAGAATCGAAACAGTTCATAACATCAATTATGAAACAATACAATTGTCAGCGAACTGACAAACTGCTCATAACATCAACTGCGCAAATGGCAAATGTCAAAAGCTAAAGCAAGAACAATACTAAGCATGACCTAGCATCTTGGTGTTCAATAAGGAGAAAAGCTCCACCACGGCTGCAAGGACCAAGCAATCGCTGTTTCCACATTGAGATCGGACTGTTTGTGGCTTACGATCCTCTCTGTACACGTCGAATGACGTCAGTAAAAAGCCATGTGCTCTAGGACTGGTTCGATCAATGCCAAGTTCTGTCATCAAGGGTGGATAGACAGGAAAACCCATTCCTGTCAACGCTTCACTTGCAGTAAGCCAACGTGGTGGATTGGAAGACCAACTCCACAACAACCCAAAGTTGTGTATAAACGTTTGAAGATACTTTGCGGTTGATTTTGTTGCATGTTCTGTGGCTGACTGTCAAACTGAATGCCCTCCCTGGCCATCTGATTTCATAGATATTTGCATTGTCCTGTTCAGTTTCAGTCAGTGCTCTGAACCAACGCAGACGTTGATAATCATGTTGGTTGACTCGGTTGACATCACTTTCTTGCACAGGTGTAACAGATGCTCTTGACATTGCCCATGTAAGCTCTACATTCATCTCCTTCTCCGCAGTCTCCCACAAGTGTGAACATGTTTGATCATGCATCCACCATAACTCTTGCCATGGAAAGTTACATGGGCGCTGCAGCAAAGATACAAAGTCTTGAAAGGATGAAGAAATTGGTTTCTCAAGCAAAGGGCATTTCATCCGATGACGACCAATTGTGTAGGATCGTAGCCTTCCCACAGGCAGTCCGTAGTTCACTGCATCTATATGCACTGTCTCAATGATGTAGATATCTGATAAGAAGCGCCCCAGCGTTTCCTGCACCGGAAATTTGGTCACATTTTCTGAGCACCACTCCGGTGGTTAGATCATCAATAGTATTCCAATCCTCGGTTGATGAGCCAAAGTATCAATCATGAATCATGAGCAAAGGTATCAATCATGAATCATAAACTATCCACATATTCATCTTGAAAAGAAAGAGAATGTTTTTGTGAGATCAAAGCATATGACACAATATGTTCACACGTCACACATTGCAAAAAATAGTGAGATTCATATTTGACATAGTGAACAACTTGAGGGATGACAGTGACCATGATAAGTACAGTAGTGCCAGTAAATTATTCAAAAAGAATAAACATCAAAAAACATCAAACAATGTGAATCAACATGTCATGTTTGAAATCAGCAAAACAAAATACAATGATAATGTACAATAAAGTGCTAACTAGTGACCAGTGCGACATTTACCACTATAGTCAATAATATATTACTGTATTTCCAATTTTATCATAGTATCATTATTGAAACAAAAACAAAAAGCAGAAACAAACATGGTGAATGATAACATGTTTAGCACTAGACCAAACTAAAACTAAAACACAAAAACTAAAAATGGTAAGTGCTTACAGCAGCAGCACCAACAACAACGACATCATCATCATCATCATCATCATCATCATCATCATCATCATCATCATCAATCATCATCATCATCATCAGCATCATCATCATCATAATCATCATCAGCATCATCATCATCATCATCATCAGCAACAACAACATTAGCAACAATAACAACAACAATAACAACAACAGCAACTACAGTTGTGAGCAAATAAATAACTGAAGACGGAAGAACTAAACAACTTTACGATAAATCGTGTTCAAGTTTCCAAGCCAAAAGATAGATGACTGATACATCTCCTAAACCTTGTTGTAGCCCTTGTGATGAGAATGGTGTACACACCGAACCAGCTGAATGTCTGTGGCATTGCTGCAGCTTACAAACTCGTCCGTGGGTCTTGCACTCAGCGGACAGTTTGACGGCACGACGCTCCATCAGCAGGCTTGCAAGTGTTTCTATGGCAAGATGGGGAGCATCAAACAAAGCGGATATGATTTCTTTCAATTCAGGACGAAAGAACTCAATGATGTTTTCAAATCGACATGGACTTTCTTCTGAAGATTTGTATACATCGGGATTCAGCTCAGATGAGTGTAGGACTGCAAGTTCGGCTTGACAGTGATTGTCCTTCTCTATAAGCCACATACTCTTGGGTGGCAGAACCTTTTTTTGCAGCACATTTCCCAAAAATGTAGCAAGCATTCTATCCGACACATCGTGAGCAGCAATCCCTGCAAATGCCACGCTTGTAGTTCTTTCACTCAATGATTCTGCCAACTGAGAAAGTCTGGCAAGAACGTCCTCATCATCCAACTCTTTGTCATAGTTGCAGCCAAACTCTGCGAGAAATGTGGGGTTCCCATAAATTGCTTTGCCCAAGAGATCTGGTACATAGTCTAAAGCGCCCAAAAGAGATGTGGTTGATGAACGGTAGTTTTTCATCTTGTCCAACTAACGTGAGTTCCTTGATGAAGATTGAATAGTATCTGCCTCAAGGGAGTCGATGATTCCATGTATGTTGTTATGAAATTATGATTTCATATGATAGCTTGTAGTGACTTGTAGTGTTGACAAACTCAGCTAGATGAACCACTGCGCCACTAGAAAAATCCCAATCAAAACATATTAACTGATCACTACTGAACACATGATCACATACTCATGTACAATGTATCATTTAAGACATACAAGCCCAAACCTTGAGTGTTGCAGCACACCAACTTGCAGCAGTAGCAGTAGCAACAGCATCACCTCCCTCTACCTTCTGTGTTGGCAGATCACGTACATGAGCTGTAGAAGTAGCTGGTGCTGCTGGTGCTGCTGTAGAAGTAGCTGTAGAAGTACCTTGAGTGTCAGCAACGGTGGCTGCAATCTCTGGTTTGTCATACTCCTCGTCCATAAGATGTTCCAGCGCTGTAGTCAGATCAGTCCTTTGAGAACAATCAGGTTCGTCAAGGATAGCGTCAGCTGCTGGTTGTGACGTTGCTGATGCTTGCATCTTTGTATTTTCTGCACTATGTTTTCCTGATTGCATATTCTCTTCACAACGCTTTGCACATAGTTGACAGGCTTTATCAAATATTGCTTGCGCTGTCTTGACCAATGGTTCATCACCTTTCGGTTTGAACTCAGCCAAAAGATTGATGGTGGAGATGACATCCTGAACTGCAAGAAACATTGCGTCAATAAAGCACTACAGTATCTGAACTGTTCAAAATGTTTGTCTGAAACTACGAAATAAAAACTGCACTAAACACATGTATGTATGTTTCGAACGAAAAAATACATTTGCACATCAGTCCTTCTTTGGACAGCTAACAATCCACAAAGGACGGGAAAGCATTGAAATTTGCTCGAACTTCCAGCCAATAACATTGCCCGCATTTAACATTGCAGCTGACTCATGAGATGGAACCCCATGTAGTCCAAAGAAGCTTTTGATGTTTTCTTCGGACATCTTGACATTTCCCACGAAGCGACATGTTGCAATCACTGAGCATACTTTGTTTGCAGACCCTTTGATGTGTCCTTGATCTGCATCACAATCATTGTCATGATCAGCATCTCGTGGCACAATATAGACAGTTGATCCTGTAGACACTGCTCGAACGTTGCTTGTCTTCAGCAGCATAAACTCACCAGAAGATGCACATGCCTTGAAGATAACTGTCTTTGGAACAACAATAGTTCTACTTTTGGACAAATCTTCAGTATCAGCAGCCTTCGCTTGAGACTTGGCTGACTGTTTTGCCCACGGCAATGATGACTGACCGGCGACTTTCCTTGGCGTTTTTGATGCAGCCACCATAGCTTCACTCAGCGCTGCAGGATCAGTGGAGAAATCACAAATATTATATCACAGTACAATTACAACAGCTACAATTCTTGTTTATGTAACATGTATATTGTTTAACACACACAAAAGTGGATTCAGTTTGTGCAATAATTTAGTAACTGAAAAAAACGCATACACTGATGATGCACAAAGTATATGTCAACTTCAAATCACAATCCACCTTGAACCATTGGATGCACATAGCAGCATTGTTCACAATGGCTCAACAAGCTTGTTGTTTGTTTTACGTTTTGGCAGCATAAATATGTGAAATTGAAATTATTTTTTAGAAAAGACATAAAAATATTTCTGCAAACACATGTAATATGTATCGCCAAAATCGTTGAAGCAAACCATAGTTGTCAGTAGAGAATGAAACACAAACTGACCATGTCAGTAGAACAGTTATGTGGATACTAGATGGTGTCAGTAGATCCTGACTGATGGTTTTAAGCATGTACAGCTATGTTCAGTAGCAATGTGCTGACATGTATAACCCCATCAGTGGTGAGGTACTGATGGTGCTGTTTCTGTCAGTAATGTATTGCTGATGGAAAGCTAGTCTTTGACATCTTAGATATGTTCATCAGTAGAAGGCTGCTGATGAGAAGTAGTGGTCATCAGTGATTGCTGGCTGATACATGTTGGTTTGTCAGTAGATGATTGCTGATGCCTAACATATTCCACATATCTTGTCAGTACTGCACTACTTAAGCAAATGCCTGTCTCAGTAAAACACTACTGATGGGAATGTGTAGCGATCAGTGGTGAGGCAGTAACATGATTTGATTCGTCAGTGGTTTGCTGCTGATGAACTAGATCTTGTCAGTAGCGTATGGCTGATGCTTCTAGTTCAATCAGTACTGCCTTGCTGATGGAAAGCTAGTCTTTGACATCTTAGATATGTTCATCAGTAGAAGGTTGCTGATGTGAAGTACTGGTCATCAGTGTTTGCTGGCTGATACATGCTAATCTGTCAGTAGATGTCTGCTGATGTCTCACACACACACATAGTTTGTCAGCAATGCACTACTGATGCAAATAACCTTATCAGTAGAGAATTGCTGATGGAAAGGTGCTTTGCTCAGTGACTGTGCACTGACATGAATTGATCTATCAGTGGTTTGCTGCTGATGGACTCTGGTCTTTTCAGTATTGTATGGCTGATGCTTCTAGTTCAATCAGTACTGCATTGCTGATGAAAAGCTAGTTGTTGATATCTTAGAAATGTTCATCAGTAGAAGGTTGCTGATGTGAAGTTCTGGTCACAAGTGATTGCTGGCTGATACATGTTGGTCTGTCAGTAGATGTTTGCTGATGCCTAACACATTCCACATATCTTGTCAGTAGTGCACTACTTAAGCATATAACTGTCTCAGTAAAACACTACTAATGGTAATGTGAAGTGATCAGTGGTGTGGCAATGGCATGATTTGTTCCGTCAGTGGTTTCCTGCTGATGAACCATGATCTTGTCAGTAGTGTATGGATGATGCTACAGTTTGGGTTAGTAATGCATTTGCTGATGAAAAGCTATGTCTTGACATCTTAGATATGTTCATCAGTAAAATGTTGCTGATGTACCGTCTACAGTACTGATCATTTGATCATCAATGCGTAGCTGATGTAGCTGAAGTACGTTGCATACAACTTTACCATCATGAACATTATTGCTATTTTTATTTATATAATATTCATAGAATATATTTCTTTAAAAACGAATCATACATATATATATGATATATTGATATAATGTAGAGTAGAAATATTTTGATTATATACGCACTGTAGTAGTTGAAGAGTTAACCATACAAAAAATGTTTGTCTTTTTGAAAGTAAAACAAATAACAAAAGTTCACAATTCAAGGAATCATGCTGAAGACCAATTCAAATTGTTTCAGGCAAACAGGTTTGCTCCTTGTGATGTGGCTGGCCACGCTGCTGCATATCATGTCCTGCAGTCACAGTCATGAGACATGAGACATCGTTATGGTTGGCTGATTCAGAGAGATAGTGGTCGAGTGTATTGGTTTGCACGTTTATGCACTTGAGGTGTCACACCTAACAAACATAGATTTAGTCTTGAGTCTTTAGTAGTTTCTGACTTGAGTTAAACTTGTGTAACATGAGTGATACCATTGTTTAGGAAAGCCTTTGTATATCATACATACACGTCACAAAACATCATGCATTGACTCGACACCGGTTTTTTTTCATCCAACAGTTCAAGAAGACGTGATGAAGAGTATCTCAATCTAATAATGTACGCAGTGGCTGCATCTGTGCAATGCTGCAGCTCTGCCACGTCTATATCATCACGACACTATTGGCAAGTCACTATTAGTCAAGTGCAATGCATCCTGTACTGTGAAAAGGCTAGATCATACTACCGATTCATGCAGTCACAATCAGTCCAAGTCCAAGTCCAAGGACGATCAAGCGGTGTGCTTGCGTTTCTTGACATATGTCTTGCTGGAACTGCACTTGCGCCACCAGACACGTGGACGAGGTTCGTCAGGTGAGTCATCAGGATCAATGACATTGGCCTCCTCCACAATCTGCCATCCACGGTCTCGCATTTGTCGGCGCATAAACCTTAGAAGTGTGTTCTCATTCACATTCACAATCATGCACATATCACATATGTATTCATTCATTCATTCATTCATTCATTCATTCATACATTCCTTCATACATGTTTTTCATTTATCCATGCATCCATTAATTCAGTTTTATCTTTATCTATCAAATTATTCGTTCAGTCAGTTGTGTCTGTTGTGTCCACATGACCATTGAATTCATTCATTCTCAACCTTGACTCCCTTGACTTAACGCTGAGACTCTATCCCAATGTCTTCGTGTTTTGTCTTATTGTCTAGTTGATTGCATGATGCATCATGACACATGGAATGTCATATTGTAGTTGATAACTTAGATAACACAATTGTGGCAAACGGCAAACAGCTAACATTCCCATGTCCATTCATTTGGCATCGGATATCTTTAAGACGTTAAGAAACTTTAAGATGAACAAAAAAAATCTACAATCCAATGTAACACAAACAAATTCAAATTGCCCTCAATGACTGACTCAATAGATGTTGTGTTTGTTTCAACTGTTGTCTTGTGATTTTGTGTCTGGTGCTGATGATTATACAAATATGATTCGCTGATTTGGTAATAAACATTTGACAATCTTTGGTATCTGTAGTACTGTTATTGCATTTGGATATCATCGACTAATCATTGATGTGAAAAACATTTTTAAACACAATCACCACCAAAGAAAGTTCTTGTTTGATTGTTGTTGTCGGATTGGTTGTTGTCGGATTGGTTGTTGTTGTTATTGTTGTTGCTGGTAGTGAAAGATAACATAAAGCAAAAGAAACTTGATTCAACACTGATAAAACCAAAACATGTTGCATAAACAAAAAATCCAAAGGAACCAAACCCACTCTTTGCGATGATGATCAAGACGTGGATTGCCTGGTGGGAAACTCTCCTCGAACTCATCAATCACTTCCCTGATGGAATTCCAGAACTCTTCATAATCGTGTCGTGTGGGATCCATTATATCCATCCTTTCCATGAACCTACGGTTGGATGGCTCCATGAGCCATGGTCTCAACACTGCAAGCACTCTGCCTGATGGCACAACATCATCCAAACTGCGTGGTCCCAATGGTCGTGGAGGTGCCTTTGCCCTTGCTGATGATGCTTTTGCTTTTGCTGCGCGTGCACGTCGCTTTGGTGCAGGACGTACAGGATTGGCAGGATTGGCAGGATTGGCAGGATTGGCTGGTGCTGCTGGTGCCGGTGCCACTACTGCTGGTGATGATGGCACAACATCATGACCACTTGTAGGAGGTTCTTCATGTCCTTCTAATGTTTCAACCAAATCTCTGACACGTGCACGTAAATTTGCAGTGTCTCTGTCTGAGACGTCCATGTGAAAAGGTCAAACACCGAAATAGCGACGGTGTGACAAATGACTAAGGACCAATAGTCCCACAAGTCAAGACTAATGAAACTAATGTTTTGTTTACCAGGCAAATGTTTTGAGCCAAGGGTCAAGAGCCAATGGTTCAGGTTAAGCAAATATAACGATAATTGATAATGAACTTTATTGGTTTTGAATTCTGATGTTGATTGTGCTTCCGATGTCAATCATAGTGTCAACACGATGTGGCGATATATGTTTTCTGAGTTTTGTTGGGAATCAAACTGCAACAAATTGACTGTGACTACAGTGACTACAAAGACAAGTATTCGCTGATGGCCCACCCAACTGTCCTTATCTGGTTGCCAGCACGTTGATGTGGCGTTCGCACAAAGCACACAGCCTCACGTGTCAGTCTACTGAGTCTATACACACTGTCATTGACTCATCGACATGTCAATACATTTAATGTAGCAACCAGTCATCATTGCAAACCATCTTACATTCCACACTCAACAGTGTCAACCTCACCATCAACGAACATGAATTTGATTAAATACCGAATAACTGCATACTTGAATAGTATGTAAGCACGCTTACTTTCATTATCCCGACGCCCGTTGCAGTAGCAAACAGAGACACATAAAATCATGTGTTCTGTGCTTTCAGTGTTTCAGTGAACAATTGTTATTACATTACCGTGATCGAGTCATCAGTCATCATCAATCATCACAATCAAAATCAATTAATCATTATCATCGTCATCATGATCATCATTCTCATCGTCACTGAGTGATCTTCATCAATCAAACATAATGATTACCATAATCATCTGGAAATTAGCATAAATTAGCAACAACATAATCAGACTGATGAAGCATGATTTCTGATTCGTACAACATCAGGCCTTGACTGAAGAACATGAGGAAGAGGAAATCGAACATTGTCCCGAATGTGTCCACATTGCTCGGACGTATAAATGAATCGTTGGGAACCATCTTGAATAGTGAAGCTGCAAACCGTTGAGTGCGCATCAGTGTCGACTTCTGTCAGTTGAGGAACAATAAGCTGCTGCAACGTTGTGTTGCATTGTTTATGCATCGAAGTGTGGCACATGCAGCTTTGTAAAATGAAATTTGTATTCTCATCATTGTATTGCAAATGCTTTGCGTCCCCACAGAAAATGCACACTGTATCACTGCACAAGAGAAGAGTTTGCAGTTCTGTGCTGCTTTCATTTGATTTGCATTGCAGAAAGAGATCCTCCGGATTGTCTGCAGTTGCAAATTTTCCAAACATCTCGAAGTTGAAGAATGTTCTGTGGAACTTTGGCTCTGTCTTTCTTCTTTTGACGTTCCATCCGCAAAGATGTTGATGGATGTAACACGATACCTCCTTGTTTCCTGAAATCAATTGGTACACGTTTCTTTCCAGAGGGAACAATTGTAATCATATGCCCAGATTCATCAATATCAGCAACTCTACCGCAACCTCGTGTTGTCCATTGAACCAAATCAATGTGTTTGATGTCATTGTCGTTGAACATCACCAAAGCAATCCCTGTTTTTTCCGATGAAAGATTCTGCATGTCGTCCGAATACTTAGCAATCGCACGTGTAGCATCACATATAGTGCCTCCAATGAGGATTGGAGTGTCAATATCCATTTGGCAAAAATTCGCAATATCGTATTCTGACCTGAAGTTGAAGCTGTTGATTGATTCCAGGTTGCAGAAAGCCTCTCTAAGTCAATTGTTGTCAACGAGTTGTCGATCATTGAGCGTTTCACGTTGGCGTATGTAGACGCTGCACATGAAGACGAAGATGCTTCTCAAGTGATACTGATACTTGCAAGACTCAAGACCAGCAAGAAATCTAAATTGGTTTTAGTTTCATGGATCACTGGATCACTGATCACATAGTATGTGGGGTACGTGGGTTGTTTATATTTGATTCTGGTAAATGTATAGTTTAGGGCTCGGAACTTTGACGATCTAGCTACATGATACATGTAATGCAAACATGATTCATGATATTATTCAATGTGGTCCCAGTGGTCCTCGAGTCCTCGACTCGTCATTTGACACTTGCACAGTTTTTATTCTAGACAGTCTATACATTGTGAACCTATAACAATCATATTCACAAGTAAGACTATTTTTACACAGAAAAAACAAACTGTCAATAAAAATAGTTAAGGTGCCAGGCCCCGTAGCATCACCACCATGATCATCATAGTTTGTATTGCCCATTACCTTGTCACTGTTAAGTGCAACCTCAATTGATGCTGCTTCTTCTGACAAACCGTTTGCCTCAAGAGAGTTAACAGCTTCACTGATCTGTACAGACATAAGGTTGAGTTTTTTATTTTTCACTGCTGTATTGATTCGTTGCAGTTCCACAGACTCCACCAGACGTGAATCTGATTCCATTGCTGATGCCTCCAAAACAGAACGATCTTCGTCATCAGCAGCAGCATGTTGTTCATGTCCCAAGGACTCCCTTATCTCCATCGCAGACAAAGTATCTGTATCTAGGTCCTGATGTGATGTATGTCGTCGTTCAGCATCTTCCGCTAAATCACCCAAACTCTCTTTGAACATGTCTAAATCATCCAGTTCGTGTTCTGTCGATTCCTCTTCACATGATGATGCCGAACTGTCAGCTGTTTCCATGTCATCCTTGTGGCTGTTGAACTTTCTCGCAATTGTAGCGCTATGCTTTGTTACTTTTTTTGACGCACGTAGTGGTAATACATACTGTTGAATGTCTTGATCGCAAACTCCAAGTTTCAGTAGATCTTTCGCAGTCAGAACTGACCATTTCAGCAAATCTTCAGTCTCTGTCTCTGGCAACGTATTCAGAAGAACAGGAAATATGAACTTGTTTGACTCAGTTGATGGTTCTTTGATATGTCTGAAGACACTGCCAATAAGTTCCAAAGAAGTTGAAAACTCCCACGACGACAGTTGCACCACATACTTGCGGTCATAGTCACAATCTGATGTTGACTTAGACACCACTGCATCCAGTGTGCAAACCAATACATGTCTGTTGCTGTACACCTTTTCCACCACAATATAAACACCTAAATACTGCAAGTTGGAGAAAACTGTAAAAAAGTATTCAGAATTAAAAAACTAAAACAGTTCAGGTATGGCTTTCTTTTTTAAAAGAAAAACATACATAGCATCAAAACATCCGTAGGCCTGACATGACATAACGATATACGATCACATAAGATATGTGAGACAATTGATTCTGAGATTGTGTTTCTGTTTCTCTCACCATTCGTAAATGGATGATCAGTGGTCAGTGATCATGTAATCATATCAAAATATCATGACACTCACAATCACTCACAAATTACTAATTGCTAGACAAATGATGTCAGTGCTGCAGTTTGTGTGCAGTTGTCACTCGTCTCCTGTCTCCTGAATCTCAGAATCAGAATCCCAAACATTGCCAAGCAAATCAAGTTACAATCACCATGGTTGGGTTGGTGTGATCCAATAGCAAAAGCGATGCGCTGAATGTTGATCTCCTTTGCAACCAATAATTCCTTCAAACTAGCACAAAGCTTGAACCATTGGGTGTTCATAGATGCTGCCCAAATATCAGCTGTTGTAAGCTTGGTTGCTTTTGATGCCACGTTGATTGTAGCTGCTGCATCACAATCCTTGTCCACTACAGGTGTCACATAAGGAGGCAACCATCGTGCTTGATCATTGAGTAGTTCATCTTTGTCGGCCCAACCAAAAAGACAATCATCCATAATCACAGATGCATGTGGTTTCAGGACGCTCCATTTAACCTTGCTGGCATCGCCTAATGCAAACTTCAACCCTGCTCTACTGCTGACAAGGTCCTCAGTTAGTCAGAGCAAAAGCAGTCTAGTGCCTAGTGCAAGAGTGTATACATGTTCGTACTGTCTTACTTCTATAATCTTAAGCGGTTGTTTCTGGTAGCGAACACAACCTTTACAACTATAATGAGCTGTAGGCAATCGAACTGGAAAGCGTATACATTATACATTATACATTAGAAACTATGTGAACTGTGAACAAAAATATTTTATATATATAGATATTTCGTAATACTGTAAGTGTTTTCATAAAACATCTATCAAATAGAATCAAATATAAGATTTCTCGAGAAGCTACACAACGCAAAAAGATCAATATGCACTGTTATGACATATTGCATCACAAATCATACATTCATATTAACGGCAAACCTCATAATGACAAACCTTTATATCACACACTACTTTGACATCCATGTGCACCGTACTTTATTTTTTGTTGTTTTGATAGTTGGAATGATTGTGTACATTCTGACATACTGAAAACATATCCAAGAGTTAAGAATCCAAAGACAGAAACATTACTACATTAACAACACCTCAACTTCAACTTCAACAAAAGATCAGAGGTACGGTAAAAGGCTGTAGTTCCAAGACACTAAACTGGCATTCGGGCAATGCTCTCCCAACATGCTCAGCAGCTTGTTGACACGCTCGTTCTGGGTCACGTCAACCTTCAGATGATGAGCCATACTGCTGATGAGACTGTATAAGCCGCCTGGTTTGCATTCCAACGTACCCGTGTCAGCAGCACCAACCAATTCATTGATCAAATCAGGGTCACCAATGAGTTTTGCTACAACATTGTGAACATTGTCCATGGGATGATGAATACTTCTCGATACCGATGATGGACCACACAGCGATTGTTGATATGATTCAAGTTGTTTGTGCACCGCAAGAAGCTCAGTAGCCACAATTTTTCGATTTTGGCATTTCACTTCAGGTTTCGATGCAACCAACAAAAACAATCTTCCAGGATAAGTCAACGTAGGCTGAACAATTCGTCGATTGAACTGGCAGGCATGCCGACATATCACCCGGAAAAAAAGCCATTTGAAATCAACAACAGTACCGTCATCACGGACCCACGTGCAATGTGTCAGTGGAGGCTGTTTCAAGAGATCGAATAGTTCCGTCATGATCTCTTGACATTTGAAGTTCACCAGTTTCACAATTTTGGTTTCAGTTGCATCAAATGCGTTGAATGAGTCAGATAATTTCAAAATTTTGCCCTTCGTTGCTGTGCGTTGCTTCAAGAATGAAGAGTAATGTATCAATGGTTGTCTTGCACGATGCATGAGAGCCATGAGATCCCAGAATTTAGTGTCTGAAGCAATGTTCAATGCTTTTTTTCGCCACCGCCCCATCTTTTCCTGATATTCTTTTGTTGCCTCCAAAGCCAAAGTGTCAATGATTAAGTCATTAGCCTGAGTTCTGATTGAGACAAACAAAACAGACAAAACGCAACCTTATGATTGCAAAACCAGTACATGTCTCTACTGAACTTTGATCACTAACAATTGACTCATTGACAAACATCATGTCACACTCGTACTGTACTATCGACATCGTACTATCATATCCCATATTGAGCCGTTTGTTGTATGTCTTTTGAACCGACTGTTTTTTTCTAAAAACTAAATCTAAGACCAATACAACAATCTCAAAAGAAAATTGACGTAAGTTAACCATATCACTATATCACGTACTATGTTACCGTGCGGTGAACCATTTTCTCAAACAAAGCAAGCCTCAAGCCTCAAATAAATAAATACTACATGAACTTTGAACACATAAACGAAAAATACCAAAAAACCTTGACGCTGACTTCTTTGCGCTCAGTAGGCCCATGTTTTGATTTGG
>OMLO01000705.1_pt1 | contig 23237 bp, 11 predicted proteins | sample 1674811 | NCBI WGS metagenome assembly OMLO01 (sample SAMN06265003, study PRJEB25207) | coral metagenome | isolation source: Coral host | place: Mexico:La Bocana,Puerto Morelos, Mexico | collected 2008-11-13 | reverse complement strand
TTTTCTACTCCCAGTTTTATAACTAGTCATAACTTCGATTGTTTTGTCGGAAAAAAAAATGTCATGAATATATTTCAGTTAAAATTTGAAAACACAGGTATAAACTCAAAAGACTGCCGCGAAGCTTGGCTCGATTTGATGCAAATGAGTCTTAATACATCAAAATTTAGAAAACCTTTCAGAGAGTCCGAAAATAGTTTTGAATTTTCCTTTGTTCGGTAGGGCATCGATCGTTCGCCTTAAACTGTTTAAGTTTTCTTTGGAGATGTTAATTTCATTTCGATAAGTTAAGCAAGAGCATACGAACGATTCTCTCTAGGACACTATGATTTTCCACTTTCCTTGGGAAAATTTTCTTGACCGGTCCGAACATAACGGCAAGGTCTTTTTTTTCGGCAAGTCTGAAACAACAAGCAAGCATATGTGGGTTCTGTGTGGCGAATTCGACCGCTGCCAAAGAAAACAGAGATGCGGCGTTTATAATATGTCCACGGGAGGTTTGTGACGCCGGATAAATTATTTTAACATGTCTGTAAACGATGTATCTTGACAAGAAATCTTTTTGTATTTATTAAAAGATAATTTGTAAACAGCTGTCTAGCTGATAAGGAGATATTTTTTTTGCAATAAGATTCAACCATTGAGTCACGAATGTTTTGGAGTTAACCTATGCTTGCCAGGTTCGCCAGGAAATTTAACAATATCTCAGCTCGGCATCTTGCATAGAGAATTACTCCTCTCCAAGGATATCAAGGCAACTTTTAATAGATACAAGAGGGCAACGGAAAGCGGAATATTGATTAAGCTCGACATTGCTGTCTGATGAACGAACGCTCTTTGAAGGTTTAATATCTCGGGAGACAATAGAATTTTCCAGATCGCTGATACTACACTCAACAAATATATATTTTTTCGTCGGGATAGCGACATATTAAGTTTGATAACATCGAATTTTTCACTCTAATCCATTTTCCGTTATAGTTTTAATGAATTTGCCGACGTATAATCCCATATGCGACACATCATAATCACATACAAAACACACTCAGACTACCTTGTTTTATTAAGGCGGGTTTTATTTCAAAATTACATTTTCTTTTCAACTACAAATATTCTCTTTTATCTACAGAATTTCAAATTAAATCATCTATATTACACTTCGTATGCCGGGGACTGTGAGTTAAGCTTCCCAAATAGAACTTTTTTTTGGAACAATACTAATTTACAACCCGTTGTTTTTAAAAAATCTGCAAATAGAAAGTGACTCTTGGAACACTTTGTGTTAAGCTCAAGTCAAACAAATCGAAATTTCGAGTCTTATTTTTGCATTGGCTGGTGCTTTTAGCGAACCAATGTTGTCACAAACGTACCGACGACTCAAAACACCCTATAAAATCACAAGAAGTATTAAAAGGGAGGTATTTGATACCAACCCAAGTCGCGTTGCGTCCAAAGTCACACACATCAACCATACCAAACAAAAACGACACAATCTTGTGTTTAACACAGAATTGTTTCTTGAAAGCGCAATCCTCACTCAGTCAGTTAGAAAAAACATCGTCCACTCTTTTTATGTACAAATGCTGAGGATTTCTTTTTGTAAGTATTTCTATTTAGGAAAGTTTTCTTTCTCCTTCTATCGAGCTGAAAGAGTCGTCAGAGCTAATGCCGCGTCAATTTCTCGATAGTTTGTTGTCTCGACATTAATGCTGTAGACAAGAAACAGAAATTGAAAGTATCATCAGTGCAAAGAACAAAGACCCCAAAGGGAAAATTTGGCCAAACGGCCAAAACAAAACACTTTTGTCGTGTTTTTTTTTTTTTTACCATTGATACCTATTACCTTGTTCTCAAACCATTTTCGTAGTTATACATGACATTTTCGACACATGTTTTTAAGTGGCAGAATATCGTTAACTCAACAAGTACTCGTTAGCGAGAATACAATTTCTTCACAAGCAGTCGACTTAAGTCTCGTTAATGGAAGTCACCGATGGCAAATGAAAGACGTTCATCTCTCAAGACAATCATTATCACCGTATTTATCTATCTTCTACGTAGACATTTTCGTGAATGTTTAACTCGTATCCTATACGAAATAAATCGTAGAATAACAACTCTCCCGTAGTTTTTATTGTTTACCTTGTGTTGACGGGATTGAAAGCTCTCGGCGTCTCAACTCTCGGCCTTTCCATCGATACTTCGTCTGTCGGCGAGGATGATGTCCTCGGAGATGAGCATTCTGTTTCTTTCTTCTCTGGTTTAACTAGAGAAGGCGTTGAATTTCGAACTGCACGAAAAAGTCAGAAAGAAAAAGTTAATAAGGATGAAGGACAGCGATTTACTAACTCTAAAGCAACAGCTTTTGTTCAAGAGACAACCCAAGGGGAAACATTTTTTCATCAAGGTTTAAAATAAGAAATCAAACGACTTCATAGATTAATCATATGAAGTAATACTTTGAATTTGTGGTGGAATATAAAATTGTTCCCCGGCGGTTGGAGGTTTCTTTTCGCTTAAAAATTTCTCGTTATTAAAAGGTGTGTGCCGTAGACTAATTACTCTGACCACGTCTGGAAAAATTAACACTCCAAACAAGTTTTATTAAAACGAGTAGGGCTTTACCTCATATCTGCTGCGCTTGTGAAAAACAAAAAAACAAAGAACAGGCGATGGGTGAAAAGGATGTATCAACCCGTAGAGCGGAATTACGAACGGGCAACTTAAAATTTGAACGCAACTTGTTTGCGGGGAATTTAAACCATGTTAGCATGTTATTCAATTAGCAACTCATGTATAATTGACTGGGCAAGACGCTGCTACCAGCATTTTCAAAGTCGCTCCAAGTACTTCAGCTTCAGACGAGAGACCATGTCAATTCACGCCAATTTGGTGAATAGCAGTAATTCGAAAAATTTTTTTGTATTTCGATTAGCGATTTAAACCGAGACTTTGAGTGTACGGTGCTGTCAAAAAGAAGCGTTATGTTGTTCAGTAAAGGGAAGGTTAAGTTCATCGAAAAGACTCCAATCCTTCTGAAATAAATTTAGCCAGACATAGGATGTTTCTCATGTCTTCTGAAGCATCTTCTGCTTTCATCGAAAAAAACGTAGAATTTTAACCCTTCAAAAGAGACCCCATTTTCAGACAATAATTTCCTCTCTAACGTTTCAAGCCAATTGAAAAACAATCTGGCAGTTTTAAGATCGATTCTTTTACGTTACATTTAAACATGGTGTTAATGGGCGCCCGAAATACGTCTTCAGAGTAGTTTTCATCGATCAAAATGATAGAAAGGAAGCCTGTTGTAACTTGTCAGCTTGCTCGCAACTCGTGCTTCGTTTAAGGTATGAGATTGCAGTGACCTCAAATTCTAAATTTATACAAAGGTGGAAATTTGCCACACCACCGAGGGCAACAGAGTAGCATTTTCAAGATACCAAAGTTCACTCAAATGATTGATATCTGTAACGAAATCCCCAACTTCCCAATACCCCGCAAAAAAATTACTGTACACCATTAGATTCGAAGCAAAGGACAATATTAGCGTTAGCAAATCTTATAACCGTCCTAGAGGACCCACCATTGATTAGAAAAATTAGCGTACTCTTTCGCAATTCTTGGGCACTTCAGACGGCTGCTGTAAGAAATCTGAAGAACTTGAGTTGTCGTTTACAAAAGTCAAATGAGCCTCGGCTAAGCCTGTTATTAAAGCACTGTCCTTGAACGCTGAAATGAATACTCCCGGAGCTACCTTAAGTAATGCCACGAGAACCTCTCACCACCTTTCAGTTTTGCTGTGTTCAACCTTACCTGATATTATCACGGAGGCTTCCGTGGAGGCCTTCTGCGGCGGTGTCGATGGCGGGGTCTCGCATGAAGCAGGGCTGGTATTTACGACGTTTACAGGGGTGTTGTGAAAGCAGCCATCCACCCATTTTCTTAGGCTCTTCACGGGGGAATCTTCGACGTTTGATTCACCAGTAGTTACGCATTGAACAGAACGCAGCTCTTGAAATCGAATCACGGGATTTGTCGTTCTATTTGGTAAATTCTCGCCGGTTGAATTGTGGACAGTCTTGAGCTGTTCCGAGTTGTCGGCCGCGTTCAATTGGGTGATTTCTTTCCTTTCCTCTTTGTCTCTCGTTTCTGTTAAACAAATAAAATTTCGTAGGAGTTTTTCCGGCCCATTCAAGCATTGGAATCATTCCATTCGAACACACACTTCATCTCACTGGGCGGCTTATTTTCAGAGTGCAAATCACTTCTCGAATGTAGAAATAATCTTAAATTGTTTTCGTTGTTTCGGAACAATAAGTAACGCTAAAGTTTACAAGATAACACCCAAGAGAAACAACAGTTTTGATACAAACACTAAACCACAGCACGATTGTATCCCTGAGTACTTAAAATGTTTAATACATTTCCGATTCGACCCTTTCCTGAACGTTTAAATCTGTAAGTTATTTTTTCTAGGTCCGACTGACACCAGACAATACCAGACCGCGCTTAAAAATAGATGACTTCATTGAAGGAACTTTACATAATCCCTGTCAGTTTTCGACTGATGTATTGAGAAATCGAGAAATCACTAAAACAGTATGTTTACCAAGCAATACCTTTAATATTAGTTATATTTTCGCTCTTGTCATCAGAAATCTTGTCTTCTTCACTGCCGCTATGCTCCCCGTCTGAATCGCTGACGGGGTCGTCGTCCTCAACACCATCCTTTTTCTCGCCACACCGATTCCTCGGCGACCAAGTCATCTTATTTTCCTTCTTAAGTCTTCGCCTAGCGTTCGCGAACCAAGTTGAAACTTGCGTTAATGTCATCTTCGTCATAATCGCTAGCATTATCTTCTCTCCCTTCGTGGGATAAGGATTTTTTCTGTGTTCATAAAGCCAAGCTTTGAGTGTGCTTGTTGTCTCTCTAGTCGCGTTTTTCCGCCTCGCTCCTGCTGCGGCCAAATCGATCGGTGAAAATCTAGAAACATAACAATCAATTCTGGACTTTAGTCCTTCGTGAAGTGGAATTTAACCTGTAGAAATGTTGTCGCGAGTGTGTGTTTCTCGGGCGAACTTGATCATTGTTGTTTGCTTCGCAAACTTGATTATTCTCAACCCTATCAGTTTTGGAATGATTGGTAAAAGGAACTTTCCAAATGTAAGGCCTTCCGCTAGTAACAACCCACAACGGTCTTAGCCCTGCTGAACGATTTCGATGGCAGAGGGCGAATTTCGCCAAACCATTCAAATGTGACCAAATGCACTGAATGGGATTAGGCGATAGAAGCATGAAGCACTCTAATGGCTTACTTAAGTGGTCTAGTAACTAACGGCAAAGACGGTTAATTTATTTACCTTTCTCCGAGGCCCGGACAAGACGTATGGGTATGGGGATCGAAGCCGTGCACATCTAACGGATGTCGAGCTGCACTCGCTTGCGCTAGATACCATGAATCTCGCCATTCTTTGATGTCACACGCTCGAGCCTGTTCGAGAAGAGACCGCATGAGTAAAGACGAGAGCAGAGCGGGCGATTATTAGGTTCAATTAACTTAATGGAGGGGAAAGAAACTTAAGTTGTAGTTACATTGGCGAAATAAGTAACAACTGAGCGCTTACGAGAGAGAGAAAGGAAGAACAGACGTATCAAAACTATTGTACACGAGGTTGAAAAAAAATATCAGACAGTTAAGTCTGGCTTACCAGAGGCGAATAGAAAGCCGACAGGTCTGTAGCGGAGCCTATTGTGAAGCCAGCTTCGTTGAAAGTCGGTCTTGGAAGCAAGTTTACGGGCATTGTTGAAACTCTGTGTTGAAGCACTCGATCTAGCTGGCAAGGACACAGAGAAGACAAGCCGTCGTGTAAAGGCGATCTTACTGAATCACAACACGGAGTGTGTGCTCCCGGAATCATCAACTGAAATCAGCGAGACGGTACACAATCATGTCTGGTTTTCATGGAGATGAAATTTTTACATTGTTCATCGCGTCGAATGCGGTCGAACAAGTTACTGACAACACGAAAAGCTTACCTGTGGCGAATAGGTGCAGCCAAATTGAGGACAGGAAATCTTTGTAGCGGTAGAATTTGCCATCAGTGTTGGAGACGGAACATCAAGTGACTAGATCGATCGGCAAACAGATTGAAATCGAAGCACTCGAGACGTAAATAAATTAACAAGCAACGAGAAAATAGGTTCGCCGTGATCTTTCTTAGCCCGAGACAGGCCGAGTGAATAAAAGGCTACAAAAGCGTAGCGCTGTCGATCGAGTTTCTTAGCCAGCTAGTATCGTTGTACTGTACATACACATGAGGCAATCTTGAGCACCGATCAGGTCCTGTGTGCACAAAACAATATCTTCAATCGACTCATCTTGTAGTTTCCACAAGGGCTCCGTCAATTTTGACACTTTGTGACACAACGTTTGCTGGTCGAACCAATCGAATTAAAAAGCGAACAAGCTTTGTATTGAAAACGCGTGAAAATGATTGGCAGAACTTGGCTTGTTAACTAGGCTAACATTTATTATTGTCTCTTGCCAACATGGAAATCGACACGGGTGACAGGGGAAACCCGCCCATGTGGGTGTTTTTGTGGCACGAAGCTCCGCCCAAGTGGGTGCTCTCGATTCTGTTGTGTCTCAAAACAGTGATTGCTGATCTCTCCTTCTAGCTAATGATTGCAGTGGCGTAGGAAGTTAGATTGTTCTGGTTATTATCGGCATTATGAATGCGATTGTAAGCTAGTCAATACCGCGACATGACATCTCAAAGGGGAGCGCTGTTTCGGTAGCCTTTGCCATCCTATGTGCTTATTGCTTCTCTACTGTGTTTATTTTGTTGGTTTACTTTTGGAACAGCGCAAATCGAGGCCAAAGAGTTCGAACATGTGCATCAATTGTGTAACCTTCCCATGTCGCGTTTGCTTTTCGTGTTGGTCGATCGCTTGTATCGTTTTATCTAAACTTTCCTCGAGATGTTGAATTCGCCCTCCTCTCGAAATTAACATCATGGCGCTCATCGTTCAATGTTTAACTGACGTGTAATTTTGATCAGCAGAAATAGGGCGGGTTTTTTGTCATGCAATTTGCGCAGAGAAAAACAATATTCGTTAAAGGGATCCGTGCCATGCCTTGTGCTATAAATATCTCCGAACACAGCTGTGGCAACCTATTATTTTATCGCTTCCACTTTTCTGGCAGCAAAGAAGACGTTGGCTGATAACCGAGGAGCGCACGGGAAACCCCCACAGCTGTATGGCTACACAGCAGCGCTAAGGGTCGACATGACAAATTTATTGAATTTTGTACGTGCGGTTTCGAAACTTGATTGATGTCGGTCGCGAAATACATGCATATACATGTATTTAGATGTAATTCAATCGATTATATGACAATTAACAAGTCCAGGTCATACAATTAACTAGCAATTGTTCGAGAACCCTGTACTACATCCAATTTGTCGTAGCAATGATTATTTAAGGAAATCAAATTATTCCGATCAGCGAGCGAACCGAGAAAGCGCGCCATCTGAATGCACTGGGAGAGCGGAAATGTGCCGGCCTTCACTCCAAGACAAATAATAAACTTGAGTTATGGCAGCGACTTAAGCACTTGGATTTAAACAATTAAGTCTATACCCGTCGTGTTCATGCATCTTGTATTCGTGTTGTTTATGTTTCTCCAAACAATAAGGTACACGATAATGAGGTTTTGTGACACGATTGAGCACGTGGACTGCATGTCATTCAAAAACAGCGTCTCTCGTGCGATCTAAAACGCTTCAAAATGCCATAATTCCGTGTGTTAAGACTAAGAGAGTATTCCTGAAAGGCGATGAACTCGGTGCTGACTCATTTCAAAAGGCTTTTGTGTGTTTATCTCGTAGGTGTGAAAATGTCTATAAGATGTCTACTTTTTATGTTAAATAGGTCCGTTTTCCCAACCATAATAACAGTGTTTGCATTTCTAACGCCATTCGCACGCAAATAGGTCTTATTATGCTCTCCTTTAATCTGCCCAGAATTCTCGGTAGGCTTGTCGTTATTTATAAAATTAGCATCCTTGCTATTGATTTTCCCTGTCTTTATCACGGCAAACGATTTCAAACCGGAAAAGTACAAAACGGAACAAGAACGCATTCTGAATTCTGCCTTCTCCCGTGGTGAGAACTGTAGTTGTGACCCCCCACCGGCGAGAATGTCAATTGATCCTTCTGCAGCATCGAATATGTTTTGTCGCTCAGCCCTCTGAGTCGCGTTAGTTAAAAGCACTCGAGTTTTGAACATGGTCTTTGAATGTTCCTGAATGTTAATTAAAATCTCCTTTCAAACTGTACAATGACGTCAGTGAGTTGAGACGCACTCAAGCGCAACGGCACGCGAAACACACGCGACAAGAAAACTTGAAGTCTCGAAGTTTCCTTTCCGAGTTCAATGATGAAAAGAAAATTGTTTGTTATGAAAATAATTACTTCTTTGGAATCATATTTTGTAATGGAAATTACAAGCATTACCCCCTAACAATCTCAGTTTTCTCCCATGGGGATCTAATGACCAGTTTCCTTCTTGCGCGCTCTCCTGGAAATGTTTTCCTTTCCTCTTTTCTCCTTTCTCAGGCGTCCGTTTTGTATTATGACCGCAAGCCAGCTTTGCCACCTCTGGTGTGTTTATATTTTTCTCTTTGTGTAGTAGATTAAACCTAGCATGACACGCTCTGCAGAGCGGTGCTGTTTGAAGATTGAATCTTATCTCAAAAATAAACATAACAAACGGTGATGTTTGTTGTCTCCGGAAGGAAAAGGCAGAGAATTGAAGTGAATTATTTTCATGGCGGGAAGGGCTTCTGTTTCACGACACAACTCAGTGAAGGGGATAGCACGTCCAATCATGGACGTTCAAAAAGTGGAACATGCAAAACATGTGCGACTAAGGAAAATTCCCTTCTTACCGGAAAGCTTCGAGACAAGGTTATCGACGAAAATCCGACATGTTGAACCTGCTTCATACGGCTTACACTAAAAGCCCACGTCTTATAATCGATGGATAAGCGACTATGGCGCACATTATCTCGAGTAAAGAGCCTTAACTTGCCTTAAAGAAAGATGCCTGATAACGAAAACATGAAGGTTGAAAGCCGAATTTCCGGTAGCACTTTTATAAAGATATCAAGTAAAACAGTTAAAATATTAATTTGTCAGGACGCTTGATAACGTCTGGCAAAGAAGGCTGGAATGGATTTAAAATGCTAATCTAACGTTTTAAAGCTAATCTTGCAGAAATGAAGCGATACGTTAAATGAAATTATTGTTTGGTAAAATAGAGAACCAAGGCCAATGTCATCGAGAAACCCCCAATAACAGAAAAACTAAACAGAATTTCGTGCACAGCTGACGCTGCAAAAACACACTAGCTGTTGAATACACCTTGTCTGGGCCAGCATTAATCCTAGTTTTTAAGAGTGACCAGCATATAATTTCTCCTAACACAATCAAAGCAATGCTATGTCCGAAAGTGATGAGATTTAAGAAAATGATATTTGTCAAGCTAAATTTATCGATACCGGCAATTCCTAAACCAGTATTGGTAGCTTTCGTTCGTCTACTTCGTCTCAACTCTCTGTTATTTGGAAAATTTCAGTTAACAGGCTCGGAAATTGATGGCACCTGCCTAATTTGATATCAAGGATGTAAATAATTCTTAGCACTGTCTTGAGCCCGTAAGTCATTGCAAAGCTTTACCTCGGGTAAAATTCTCAGACAATCCCCTGAGTTGTCAGTGCAAATTCAAAGCAACAAGATATTTTTCGTCGATGTTTTTCAATAGCCAGACAGTTTCTTTTGACAAGTATAATTCATGGCTGTAATTATGAAGTCGTTTGAAGCAAAATAGTTTTTTTATTGTTCTAAATTGAGATGATTTTTTTTTAGCAAGCATGGTTCTGTCACCAAGTAGCTCTTAAACATGTGTGTGTATTGAAGACCGCCGGGCAAGGAGATTGAGCTTGATTTGAGATTTCCATAAACGCTAGAATGAAAGTGCTTGTTTAACTTTCTTGCTAATAACAGTTATGCGCAAAACAGAATTGGGAAGGGACGAGAAACAGCTCCTGGCATAAGAGGAGATCTCGACACTTTAGACACAATCCCGTGAAAAAAAAAGGAAAAAATCAAACAAAACACGCACATACTTACTAAAAAGCCGGCGGAAAAATAAATCCATAAAAAGTTTTTTTTTTTTAAGTCAACAGGAAAACAACGAGCATAGAACAAAACCATTTGACATCCGGCTCTCAAAGTACTAGAGACCCACGTTGAAAAAACTGCTCAGTGAATTCAGTGAATAAATATAGAGAAATATTATTATAACTGAATACGTCTTGGAAACGATTTTCCGGGCACTCCCTGTTAAACTGATCGTCGGTTAATTGTTCCGCCCATATCAGCAATTGAACTTCAGACTTACAAGCGTACAATGCAATAAAATGTATCCGAGATTATTTTGCGTGGGTACAATAATTTTCTTTCATCCCTTATTCGGTAATTTTGGTTACTTTGCGTCTGGTACATCGATTGGCAATTTCGGTGCAGAATTAGAGTTTTCTTCTGTTTTGAGCGATATTATTGACTGGATAATAAATCGAAGGAAAGCCATTGTAAAAATTTCAGGGCCAATGGGCAGCATGTCAGTTGTCATACAGCTTACCCAATGATTCTGTGAGATCTGATATGAAACACACTTTTCTTAACACTTCCTTCCTCTAATTCTACGTGTTCTTAATGCTTTGTAGTCGATTTTTTTCACTCCTTTCTGTTTTATTTCTGTCGCATTGTCGGTGTTACAACAGGCACAGTCTTGCCGGAAAGATTAAAGTTCAGAATTTTGTTCAGAGAGCATTTTATCTGAAAGAGTCATCTGCCCAGCTCTTTAAAGATACATAATCCGAGTATATTTAAAATTCTCTAACGCTAAGGTCCAGATTATCTTGAGATTTGAACATAATTTTTTCTATTTAAATTCACAGATAATGGAATTTCAATTTCTGATTGCATTTTATTGTACAGACGGAGAAAATGTCAGGAATGCGTGCGCAATACTCGAGACGTCGTTGGACTTTATATTTGATGTAAACGTTTTGAGAAAGTGATTGACAGATCCAATTTCCAGAAAAGAACAGTTTTTTTTTTCTGAAGACGGCTAAGTCTTTCATAAGAGTCAAGTAGTTTTAGCTAATGCGGATTCCAGTCCTCAAATCGTAATATTTGAACGGGCTTTTTGTTCTTTAAATCGATGTACATGCTTTTTATGCCGGAATACCACTGAAATATCCTATCTTCTCATTCCATGGCGCAAATCATTATTTTGTAGCTTCTTGCTAATTAATCCTGTAACCTGCTTATTCCCGAACAAAAATGTCAAGAGCCATACAGTTCAATCTCTTTCACAAATGTCTCTGTAATACAAAGGGCCGCTTTCTATCCGGCCTCGATTATTGACTTTTAGAAAACGGATTAAAACATTAATTCGTACAACGGTTCCATTGTTGGAGCAATTCTGAGGGTTTGGTGACCGGTTGGCTTTCTTGTATTTGGCATTTGGCAAATCAGTTTCGTGCGACTTGCCTCGACATTATTGTACGGCGTTACACACAGCGTTGTCAATATCATGTGAATTTTTGCACGTGATGTAAGGCAGTCAATCATCTGTAGTATACCGTGAGAAAGCAGCATATCATCCAACGTTTTAATGGTGCAAAAAATATATTCGGGTTTTAAGCTAAGTGATATCAGCACAACATTTCACGTACAATTGTACAAGTTGCGACTGAGTAGCATTCTTGCTGTATTTTAGTTTAAAGGATTAACACCAGATTAAGTGGTATCTGTGTATTTTAGCTATCTTTAGCGCAAAGTAGTGAAAGATCAAATACCATACGACATTCGCACAAAACTGGCAATAACCCAAGGAAAAAAACACTTATCTGCCAGTTTATATCATTTCATTTTTTCGCCTGAGGCCAAAGGGAGGGTCTCTTCGTCAGACAGTACCCATCACTTGATTCCAGGCGATAACAGCTTCCACAGCTTAAACGTGCTAATTTTAACACTCTCTTAATGTGGAGCTTGTTCTTTCCTTTGTAAACATGACAGCTGACAAGCACATTCATGTCAGCTGTCGGGAAATCGCGGATCAGAGTCACACACACGCAAACAGTTATTCAAGGTCAACAAGCTTGAACAAGAAGCAACGCGAATCCAAACAAGTGTTCGGTTGACAGCACTGTTTGAAATTTCAGTGCTACGTGATCAGAATGAATTTCGAAAAAGGCGTTTTACAGACCGGGATGTCCAGTGGTTTTACGGTCTAAAGGCTATCTTTCGAGAAGCATTTCCGCTGTTAACTTCCTGAGGCAGATTATTCATTAATTCAATTACTTCGTGTGTTGGTCAGCTGGGCTGAGGGCTTTTTAAGAGAGAATTCTGTGTTGTAGCTCAAGGTGATTGAGGCAATCTCGTTTTCTGTTTAATTAAAATCACATGCACACTTAGCCACGGGATCGCATTGACAAAAAATCTGCTGAAAACAAAAGGCACGCAGCTTAAAATCATCGACAATGTCTTGTCAGAAATTAGACAATGTGATGTCAATCATCGCTTCGACAGGCAACAAATTGCTATTGTTGTTCATCCGCACTAATAACATATCGCAACTCTTTGAGAACCTAATCCTAACCAACACTAAGAGCTCAGCTCAGTTAATTCTATCGTATCGTCACCATCTTCTTTAATGTACCTCACCAAATAATCAGAATGTCGTAGTCTTTAAAGCGTCCAGTGGCTGTGTGCGGCTTTGATTTGATGTTCTGGAACGTACGAAGCCATTTAAATGATTTCCGCTACCCATTGATCGACGCGATAACGTTGGCAACGTTTCTGTCGAACGACCACCTTCGATCAAGTTTTGACCCGTGTCCAACGGTTACAGCAGTCAATGATGTAGATGCAGGAATCGGCAAGGAAAGCACAGGATCGGAAGTATTTATCATTTAAAGCCGTTTACAACCCGTGTAAATACTTGTCTGTCACTAGAACACTTCAGAATTTCATCCGGTGTTGCTACAGGAAAAGAAAACACATAAACGTGTATTGAATATTTGCATTTCAATATTGCACACGCCTGTGGAAACACCACCGGTAATGAGAAATACACAGATTTGCATTGATCTGTTTATCTAACCGAGATAAAGGAAAATTTTCCGCATATCTATCGAGTTGTAAAAACACTGGTCAAAGCTTGGGAGATCTTGAAAACTGTTTCCAGTGTAAACCTCGTTGTACCACTCCCTCCGTTATTATTTTAACTTATTCGAGCCCGAGGTTTTCTATGAGAATAATCCACGAGGGCAAGCACTAATTGCATTAGTAAATACCATAATAGACAGCAGTCCAAACGTAGAGGCCGATTTACACGACAGAACATTGTTGGCACTTTTCCCACAAAAATGGTACGCGTACCAAACTTTCGTTGCACGGATAAATTTCGTTGCGCAATGAGTAATCGATATACTTTTTATCGTGTTTTATGGCATAGTTATTCCTTTTATACACCAGTGGTACGTAGTCAAATATTGGTCATAGGAAACTGAACTCGGCATGATAGCAACAAAGTGGACAATACCGAACGTGATTTTTAACTTCGTACATGTTTCTGTATATTGAAGTCTATTTATGTGTTATGATTAATATCGCTTTGCTGCTAATTTAGAAACATGTACATTATTTCAAAGCACCACTTTATCTCCCAATCAGTAGTAATATGTGGATGTAAAATATTTTTCCTGTTATTGCGATATATCGTATAACTGTACCTATATGACCTCGCTGGGGAGTTTTTGCACGGGGGTGGAGAGAGTGGCACTCTCATACACCCCTGTGATATCCAAAAAGAAGTGTTAAAAAAGTGTTTTCATTCACAGAGTATACATTGTAAAGCTGCTTAAAACATTTTGCGTAAAAGAAAAACTGTTTGGAGTGATGTAAGTTTAGAATGGGTAATATTAAGAGATTTCTTTTCAAGTCATGTTCGCTGTCCGACAAAAAACTCTGCGGTTGTTCTTCGAGAAGGATATAAGAATCAGAAACGTGCAAGCGGTTTGGAAATTTCCGGCCTTCTGTGCCAAACGGGATCTGAAAAAAGTGTACGCATAAAGGATTATCCAAAACTTCCGAAAAGGGTTTTTTTTAGAAATTTCCGAATTAGTCGATCTTCAAACGAGAATTTCCGGTATTTTTGGCGAAATAAGCAGACATTAACTACAGAATTCGTATTACCTACTTTCATGAAAACCTACCTCTAAGGCCCTCGTTATATCGTCTCGGGTACCTGGGACAAGTCTCCCCCTGAGACAATTTTATTGAGTGTTTATCTATGAAAACGGTTTCCCTTCAGGCCGAGTCAAAGTTGACCCTGCATGATTATTCATAACCATATTGAATAATCAAATGCGCAGATGTCCCGCCATTGTTGAGTTTCCCTCTGTCATACGATCGCAGTTGGTTTAACAAAGTTCATTTTCACTTTTTTGATACAAATTTCTGCTCCAATCCCTTAATTTAGGCATTTCGTGACACTCACTACGCCGAAAGTTGTCCCGTTAGGCGAGCCAAAGTGTTTATATGAAGAAAAGTTGTCCCGCCTGCAAGGGTTACCCTACCTGCCGAGGTGAGACAACTCGTCCACCCGAGTTATCTCGCCCCCCGAGACAACTCGGGGTCTTTCATATAAACGGTTGTTTGAATTTTACAACGACACAAGGAAAAGTTAACTCGCCCAGGGTAACTCTGGGGGAGATATAAGGTTGTACCGGTACAAGACCTCGTGGTCATAACGGAATCTACATCATTCTCTAAACTGACGGTTTTTAATTGGCGTAGATTTTTACGATTTTATCTCCTTAGTTTTAGATATATCAAACACTCGGACAGTGTTTGACCCACAATTCCAGACACCTCGAAGTTCGTCAAAAATACTCCACTGCCCGTGATCATTAATTCTTTTTTTTCGCTATTTGGAAGTGCGGTAAACACGGTCCGTCGTGTTTGATCAGTTGTTGTAAATCACAAGCAAAACGATTTCAAGTATATATTACCCGTTGGTGTTTCTGTAACAAGAGGGGGGTAGGGGCATGACTTCTCCTCTTAGAAAAGTTTTTTCCATCACAGATGGTCCTTAGTTACCCTAACATTTTCCGCGGAGATCTATTTATACTCATCGATGCAGATTGCAAAAGAACAAAAGTTTGTACACCCTATGTTAATATGGCGCTGGGCGCTTTTACACGCGTTAATGAGAAGACTGACTGGCGCGAGGGCGAGCAGATTCACAGTACATTAGATCTCTTATTTACTCCCTGGACTATTTCCAGCCATAGCCCGGGTTTGTGCGGCAAGGCAAGTTCCTCCGATGACGACGGTCTCCATCCAGGTGTGATAAGTCCTTGGGCCTGCGGTAGAAGAAGTGGACCTTCCCATTGGATTTTTATCTTCTATCAAAAGTTGAGGGTCACTCTCACCCGAAACAGGACTTAACACCAACAAAGCGTCACAGGCTATCAAGGAACAAGTTAAAAAAGGCGGAATTTGTTCAGTGTTAGCGCAGGCCGAGTGTGTTTTAGACAAGCTTCCTGAAGGTACCTGATGCGGACTGTTCTCTTCACATACCGACACACGGCAAAAATAGTTTTACAAGGAAAAACGTTGGCTCTCTACGACTTCCCGCCACTTCCAAAGTGGGAGTGACTCTCAGACTTAGTCTGCCACAAGAAATGTATAAAAAGTTCTCTAATCCCAGATGGCTGGGTATCGAGGGAAGTCGGCAATTCATTAAGCCACATCTATCGCCGATCGCCTATACATCGAAAAACACAGAATCGCGTTTTTATCTGTTTTTAAACACTGACTTTTTATTTTCACATCAGGTTGTACAGATTCAACGTCAATCAATCAGGCTAAATTTCACCACATCTACACTTTTACTGAATTCACAATATGGTTCGGACTTGCCTGGCAAGAACCAAAAGTTGACTAAACACGTGCGGTCGGTAAAATTATCCTGTGCCTAAAAGATCATCCACAGTCACTTCACTGCAAGACGTTGAAATCCCTGCCATATTTAGTCTGCGAATTAATCCCTAAGATTTACCTTTGCTACTCATCGTCTTAAAACGAACTTCAGCAAAAACAATGGCGATGCCGAGTTTCGTTTCGTAGGAAATTACAATTTGAAATCAAGCAGCTGGACCTGTGTGGAGTGCAAGGGTGGACAAAATTCCTTGGGACACTTGTGTCATTGCATGAATTATCTGTGTTTTAAAAAACGGAGTTTAAAAAAGCACTGTTATCCTTTTCAGAGTTCGTTTCTGCCCACCCCCTCCACCCCATACAATTTTGAAACTCTGGAGAATGTCCAACATTGTAGGTGGGGTGATGGGAGGGGCTAAGTAAGTGTAGTTGAGTTTGTTTGGCGCACGTGTGAAAAAGCGCCACAAGTGCAAATTTGTCCCAAGACTTTTGCCCATGCTTGTAAGTAGTAAACGTGTGTGCGCTACAGCAAATTTACAATTCTATCTCAGATCATTGGAGAAACTCTTTTCGGCTGTACCCACCTGATTTGATTTTCTAGTCTATCCTTCTGACTCATGCAGAACATAATTTTTCAGGGGGGGGGGGATATGTACTAGTACCTTGGGTTTGCAGAATCAATGGGGCATGTTCCCAAAATGTTTTTATTTGAAAGTTGGAGCCCAATTGAAACCCCTCTCTCTAGAAATACTAGCAATGTCACAAAGTAGGAATTATAATGAGCTACCTGTCCAGAGAGTTGCCTTTATTTCTCTTATGATGTGAACAAACTTTTCCATTTTTTTTGTTTCGTTTCTCCAAAAACGGGATCCACCCTAATAAATCTCTCTCCCCCCCTGGAGTTTTCGCCTCTTGTGAAAGAATTCACTTGCTTTGGGCTTGCGTTTGAACAGTAATAATACTTTTAAAGCGCCATTTAAGACCAAACCAAGCTGATGCATGACTGTGACACAAGTTGCGATTGCTTTTGTATTCAGTTTTAAACGATCGTCAAAAAGCCATTTTACCATCTATCACACAACTCAAGCGACGAAATAATGGCTATGATTAACCAAAGTAGCGCATTTTCAGCCGAATGGATTATCCAGTGCGCCAAATACACAACTTGTATGTTACCGTAAAATACAACGCATGCCATCTTTATGGTGGAAGGTATTTAATGAGTATTCAAGTATCATTTTCGAATTATGATTTCTTCCTTTTCATATTCGAAATGTCCGATTTCTTTTGTTGTGCATTTGTGTTTTTTTTCTTTCTTTCTTCCTGCTAGTCATCTAATTATAAGCAACAACCATTATAGTCTGGCTGTAGACTAACTACTTTTCCTACTGGACCGCTCAATTCTCCCTCCCCCCCACCCCCAACAGAGTTACCCTACCCCCCTGTCAAGTCGTTTGAAACGCAGGTAGGGGAGGGTTCTCAACAGGACATAGAAAATCTCCCATACCCCTGGGGTAAACTGATTTGGGTGAGGTGTAAAAATTGACCGGTACGGGACAAGACAGCACAATAACAGTGTCTATGATTAGACTCGAGCGCAACCGCCATAAAAATCATATCGCTTGACAATCGGCAAGGCTATTTTCCAACCTGTCCTTGGTCTTCCGGGTCTTGATATTAACACACAAATTCTCCTTTGCCAATTCCCATACATTCCTTATAGTATTAGTTGGGAGAATTTGCACATCTATCATTTATCAAGCCTAGAACACCCAAGCGTTCCGTACTGCTACGGATTTCTACTCTACTCAGTCTCCTTACAAATCTAGACAGCCAGACATGTGATTGTCCAATACACATCGATAAGCATTTACCGTACAAAATATAATTTCTACATATAATCCTGTCAGGCGGCGGACGGATGCTCGTCAGAGGCCAGGAGGAAAGCTGTTCACCTCTCCTTGTTCGTTGACGGGAGCTCCATTCACCTTGTACATCACCTTTATTCTCATTCGCAATGGTTGCTGTGCAAACAGGAGACAGTATTTCAGTATTGTAAGGACGGCAGTAACTTGCTGAAACTTGCGAAAATAATTCTGCGATTTCTAACGAACGGGGTTTAACCTGAGTACTGCGTCTAACACGGGAATTATCATGAAATCACAGTGGTTTCCAACATTTAATTAAGGTACTTACTGGGAAATGAGAACTCATGAGACATACAATACCGAGAAATGAAAAGGAAACGAACAATTTCCCATATTGAAAAGAAAACGATTCTCTGTGGCATTTAACTAACTGGTTTTGAATTGAAAGATGAACTGTACTAAAGTGGCAATTATCAAAGAAGAGCCACTGGACTTCAGACTTGTAAACAAGCCCTTACAAGACTGAGTTTGAGCCAGTTTAAGCTGCGTTTTGGTAGTTCAGTTGACCCACCGAGACTCAAACAAAACATTTTCGCGTCGGTATCAAGCTTAGCGTCACATGTATATTGTGGTAATATTAAATAAAACGCGCATTTTACAAACTAAACACAACGGTAGCCTGTCGATGCCTCCACAGGACGCTTATGGCCGAGTTGACTGTAACATTTTTTTTTTCTTTATATAAGAATACTCGCTAAGAGAATATCGAGGCTGAAATTTGCGACATTTTAAGAAAACTCTTACAATAAACCCGCGGCTGACATTTCGAAAAGAATATAATCTTCATTCTTATGTGTTAAAAATCTGAAAATACGATACAATTGTATGTTTTTAACTATGCCGCATAAAATTATTTCTTTCTCTAACTGGCAAACTAGCCAAAAACCGACGACTACAGCACCGGCAGTATGTTTGATGTTAGTAACACTAATGCAAGACGTTATGTGCGTGATATACTAATAATGACAGCAGGATGGTTCCAAAATTAATTTAACCAGACACCAAATACATTGGAAAACAGAAATGGCACGCTAAATAACCAAAGAATATTCACCTTAATAATCTAGACAGAAATATAAGAATGGTCAGTTACCGCCGGAAAAACAGTATTCTCATATAAAAAATAGAGCGCAATGAAGGATCGTTCATGAACGAGATTTTCTAGAAAGTGGCTTTACTAAAATTCTGGACACAGGGCGGGGTTCTACTATAAAAAATTACAAACTTCTATGAACAGTGATCTTTGCAATTGAAATTCAATAACAAATTAAATAGAATTCTTTGTATCCTCGGTGCAAACATTACTCACACGTGTCCCTCGAAGATTAAGAACTAGCAGTTTTACTGTCAGATTAATTCAAGCGCTTGCTGACAAATCAGATGGATACCTGCCGCACGTCTTGCTTGCCGTCACAAGAAATTTCGTTTGGTTATCACATGGTTAAATAAAACAAATTGATGTGAGCCTCGTGTTTAAACAACGTCTTTGCACTTAGCATACACTTTAACATTAATATTTCTCTTTGATAGCAAATTACTTTTGTACTTTTGTTTCGAACTACTTCAGGGCTGAACGACTCATTAACACCCACTGCATAAACATGTTTACTTCACTTGATCTGTTGGAGCTAAGAATAGCCGAGGATTTGAGTCAAAACAGAGACACGATATGGCCGGGGATATGAATAGAAGAATCGAACCCAATATAGCGAATGTTGTTTTGTGACTAAATGCCATTTTAATATTCAAACTTGGTTAACCACGATAAAGTGCGCCCGGCGTGGCGAAGTTACACAACAATTGATTGCTGTTTTACATAATACTCAGACAATGCGTCTAATTGTCCAACCGAGGAAGTTTATTGTTCGCGGCGAGAAACAAAAGACTGGCAACAAACCGCAAACAATGAGCAACAAGCGGAAAACAGGAACGGTACTGTCAAAGTGGATACAACCACACGATGACATGATACCGCAAGAAACAAAGACCTGCACACCTACAGCAGCGGAAACAATGGACGCACATTATTTTGCTCGGGAGAAACAGTCGCAAAACAGCTAGGACGCCCCTACCGGCCAAGGACAAATCTATACACGTGTGAAAAAAACAATATGTTAGACCGAGCGCGTCTGTCGCGTTGAGACACGTTGACAACGCGCTCCAAAAACACGTGCAGACACGCTCTCAACTGACACTGAAGAATATTACATCCTGTACGCTGAAATGGAAGAGGGCTTCACACGTGTTGTGCCGCCGGCAAAGCTCTCACACGCTGAAAATAATTCAATGAACAATCTAGAATCTTAACGCTTGTTTATCTTTAAGGTCGTCAAACAAATGTTCTTTCCAAAAGGAAAGAAAAACCGCGTTTTTCAATTGAATAATAACGTTCTCAACTTGAATGAAAAGGGAGGGAATAAACGAAGTCTTCGAGTATCATGTTTTTGTTTCGGAAAGGTAACCGCGATGAAACCCAGCCAAATCCGACTGTAACGTAACAAACAACACACATGATATACGCGTCAAGTGTAGCGTCTGACAAGCCAAATTCAGCTCAAGGTACGAATCAAATATCAAATTTTCAATTCCTTCCAGCAGAGATCCACGTCAAAGGGAAGGGAAACAAGACAAGATGGCTATAAAATAGTTTCAAACTGACCAAGCAGCAAAAAAAAGCATTAGAATAACAAAAATTCAAATGCCGGAAACCGAACTCCTTGACTGGCTTAGAACGTGCGCGCAAGTGTAATTACAAGCACGTGCCAGTGGTTCAGCGTCAACCGCCATCTTTAAAAAATGGCTTCAAATGAGCATGCGCAAGTATGAAATTTCTGTCTGTCGGCTCCAGAGTCCGCGCGTTTCTGGACAGTGGTAATAATAATAATAATAATAATAATAACCGAACACCCACTCAACAATCTGGATAAAAGTTTAAAACCAGAACAAGAAAGTTCCGATTCCCGTTTGATTGGGCGCATGCATCCAAGTTCAATAATGGTTTCTGAACATCTGTAAACAAAGCAAGGCCCGTGACTGTACCTTTTACCCAGATATCCCGTTCTCAATAAAACGACCACGGCCTCATGGAACGAGACCAGTGTTACACATGCTCAGTACCTTGTGCGTCAAACGCACATTTTCCTGATGTCTGTGTTATGTGAGCATTCTTGCACTCGCACCACGCGCTAACAATCCTTCTGCTGGATTTCTAGCCCTGAGGGAGGGAGGACTCGCATATAATATGGACGGGGGTGCTGGTCAGAAATTTTGAAAAAGAGGAGCTCCCAGGCGTACGAAAACCCTGCTTCGTGGGCGTGGCTTGACTTTGTTTTCTTTTTCCCCCCCAAGTGACACCAATTCTATAGCAACATATGAACTGACACTGACTAATCCGGGGGGAAACTATACCCTGTCGACCTTTTGTGACTGAACACCAAAAGAGGTACCAAAGCCGCCTTTTTAACCCAAAATGGTACGTCGAGGCCCCCCTCCGTCACTTTTTGTATGGGAGTTTCCCCCGGGTTTCCAGCACATTAAACAGACACACATTTGATAAGAGCGAATGACGAAGGGCTAACGCTCGAAACGTCAGCTTTACAACTCGTTACGGTGGCCAATTTATATTTTCAACTTAGTTGATATAACCAAATTACCTTGTTACCCCCACCGACGCAGCACCACAGTTTCTTTAGAAACTTTCACCCTTTGCACATTTGATAAGTTTACCTGTTGAGGATTCGCTACTTTGACCTCTTGATTTATAGCGCCTGAATTATTGGGAGGTACTACATTACCAGATGGGCTTTGAAGTTGTAACTGGAATGTCTGTGAACGAAAGCAAACGAGAGGTAGATTACAGAAAACCACACAAGGTTAATTATTATATGACGCTGAAAATGACTATTGACTGAGAGCTGGCCAATTCCTAATTTGTACTGCAGTGCACTCGTTTGTGTTTTTTCCAGTCAGACAATAAATGAGAAATCATATTAAAGCTCGACCAATTAAGGATTAAACTACTCGTGATATCTGAAAATTCTTTCAAATAGCACTAAAGGCTCGCGCCATTTTCAGATAATTTTCATATATCACTCTTAACTGCACTCGCGTTCATACGATTATCGCACGTATTTTGACAATGAAACAGGACACCGACTTTGGTTTATCGAGTCGCACTGTAAAAGACGCTTTTCAACATGTGGGTTACATTAAGTTCCTTCAGAGGGCTACAAGCACAATTTGTCGTACCCTACTTTCACTTAATGTTAACAGGAAAAACTGTCAAACAAGTCCTGCTAAGCAGATTTTGGCCATTTCACGTCGTCAGCGTTCGTACTCTTTTTAAGACTAAAATTCAAGGACCTTTCATGGACATTCCAGGGCACAGTTCCATTTTTTAAGGATTCCATTCACTAAAAACATACCATTACAATGTGACACAAGTTGCTCAAGTTTAAGGGATATCTGCCAGATTTGTACAAGACGAAGCCTTTTTCAGTTACTGAACTACGTCGAAACTGTCACAGTTAGGCAAATTAAGTCTTGCCCAGGGCAAGCAATATCTGTGAGGTACCTGTCCTAGGGGCAAATCAGGGGTCTTTTTTTTTCTGAGTCCCGATTATTTTTATTATTTATTATTTACGACTTGCGTAATGTTGTTATCATTGAAACAAGAAGCAAAGAAAAAAATTGCCAGCACACCTTAGGCACCGCTGCTTGGAACACAAAGTCAGTCATGGGTAGAGCGAGCGAGTTTGTCGCCGTCATCATGATCGACACTACGTTAGATGGATTACCAGGAACCTTTTCAAACCCAAAGTTTATCTTTAAACCATTGTTTTCGAAGGCTGTTATGGACGGAAAACCTATCGTGGGAAAATGACGATCAAGTGGCATTAGATAACTTGGTTATCAACTAAACAATTAATCAACATGTCATGATCAAGGATACATTTCATATCTGATATGGTGACCAACACTTGAAAGCTGAATGTAAGATCACAACACGCATGTAAATACTTCAACCATGCCATAGAAATACAACCAATCAGAATACAAGGTAATTTGGTTATATATAAGTTGAAAATGTAAATTGGCCACTTAACGAGTAAAGAAGCTGACGTTTCGAGCGCGCGAAACGTCAGCTTTTTAACTTGTTACGGTGGCCAATTTACATTTTCAACTTAGTTGATATAACCAAATTACCTTGTTACCCCCACCGACGCA
>OMLO01000704.1_pt1 | contig 23238 bp, 14 predicted proteins | sample 1674811 | NCBI WGS metagenome assembly OMLO01 (sample SAMN06265003, study PRJEB25207) | coral metagenome | isolation source: Coral host | place: Mexico:La Bocana,Puerto Morelos, Mexico | collected 2008-11-13 | reverse complement strand
AAAGAAACTGTGGTGCTGCGTCGGTGGGGGTAACAAGGTAATTTGGTTATAGCAACTAAGTTGAAAATGTAAATTGAGTTATAGAGCTGACGTTTCGAGCGTTAGCCCTTCGTCAGAGCCCTTCGTCGTTCGCTCTGACGAAGGGCTAACGCTCGAAACGTCAGTTCTATTACTCGTTACGGTGTTTATACATGTGATTGGATATCTGATCTAATTAGCAAAGATTTTTACGATTTGTGAGACAAAGAAAGACGCGAAATGAAAATACGTCGAGTTTTGTACTAGATCTTAGTTCATACCGTGGGTTCAGCCTGCGTGTAGGCGCTCTTGCTTTAGGCACTGAAAGGAAGATGAACTCTCAAGGTTAATCTACCCATCAGCTCGTACTTCGCTAATATAACGCAAAAGTCCAACGTAGCGCACGCGGAAAAGGAAATCCAGGCTGCTCGCTTTCTTTATACCCTTGCTTTTCTACGAACTATTAGTTTTTTACGTCTTATTGCCGGTCGGTCGGAACTATCTCTGTGACCTTAATGGTTTGATATGTAGTTTGTTTTCCTTCTAGGACAGTTGACGATTTCAACAACTTCGACGAGAACCTCGCCACATCGCCATGGCGACACCACGACAAAACCACCCACAGGGCGACCCACAGAGCGGCCAACAGAGAGGCCCACTGCACCACCCACACCGTCTGAAGGTTTGTTTTACATTCTGATGTTAAAATAACCTGTTTTTGGCTTGGTTTAACTAGTATGCACGCACAACTTCCGGAGCTTTAAATACAGGCCGATACTTACTGTGAACTTACCAAACCAAGTTAGCTCACCCTGTGTTTGAAAAGAGTATTCTTGTTATAATAAGGCTATAACAAAGGTCGACCAAACGTTGTTGCAGAGACAATGTACTAGTTTGTTAACAGTTTGTCGTAACTCCTTTCAAGTCATAACCAATCAGCTGGACAAGAATGTGGATCCATGTGACGACTTTTATTCTTACGCATGCGGAGGGTTTTTCAAAACTCATCACCTCGGCGTGAATCAGAGTAGCATTGGTGGCTTCACTATCGTGAACGACGACAACATGAGGGTTTTACGACAAGCAATGGAGACTGCTGCTTCTAACTATTCACAGGTTTGGCACGAGTAGTTAAGGACACTTAATCAGATCTAGTCCAATCAATGCGTAGTGTTTTTTGAATAAATCGGACCAATTTACTCATCTACATGAAAGGTTGGATGACTTTAAAACATGTTTTAAATATTGCTGGTTTTCACTGTCAGGACATCAAATTTATAAATCGTAACTATTGAATGAAGTAAGTCAAGAATAAGAGATGATAAATTAAAGATATATAAACTGAACCTCGCCAAGATTTTTGTTATAATTGTATCTTGTAGAGCTCATCTATCGTGAAAACGACCAAGATCTACGATACATGCGTAGATACTGCTGCCATTGAGCGTCGAAGGATTTCACCTTTGAAAAACTTAATAAAGCAGTATGGTGGTTGGACAGTGACTGGGGATGGAACGAACTCGTGGACAGTGGCAACGAAAATGGGAGCCGTTTTAAGAGACTTGAATGTACAGACCTTGCTTTCGATATCTGTGGAAACAGACCTGCAGGATTCAAGCCAACATATTCTAAGAGTAAGTATCATGCTAACGATATTTACTGATATTTGTGCGATTTTAATATCATGGTTCAGCCTAATGTTGCAATTCCATAATAAAATCAAAGATTGGACTCTAAAAAAACGGGAGTTTTCGTTTCTTCACTTAAGAGATTAATCTAAGATCACTCAGTCCATAGTGCAGCTAAGGAACCGAAGAATCCTTGCCCAGGGTGGGTTCTTTGGGTCTTTGATGCACCATGATCCGAGTAATCTTAGATCAATCTGTTAGTAAAGAAAAGCAAAATTCGTTTTACGTTTTTTAGAATCCAATCTTGGAGTGTTTTAAAGAAACACACCCTCAATCATTGTTGGATTGGGGCTTAGTGGACTAAGTTATGGTCTGATTTGGTGAGGTAATGTAGATCACGGCACATGGAAATGTAGGGTAGGGCGATTGTGGAAACGACGTTAGGGAATGATAGGGCAAGTTATAGAAGCCTAGGGCTGAACTAGCAAGGTTAGTCAACAACAACGAGCATAACAAGCTTTATTTTCAAGGACATCAAGATACAGCACTGCAATTGCACAAGATATTTAACTAGAATAAATGCTATGTACACAAACATAACTAACAAACATTAACAATTTTACTTATAACACCGTCTGTAATTGGTGAATATTTCGGAAAATGTAATAGTATAATTACAACAACAGGCCACATTATCTCCATGACCTTGAATTGTATAGGAAATAACAATAATAAGATAAATAACGGGTAACTCAAATCAAGTTACATCAGTCTCATGTTGAGCATAGATTATTGCGTAAATCTACGCTTAAGAAAATGATTTTTTGTTAATAAAACAAAAATCAGAAATTCTTTGGAGCTTCTAGATCTGTTAAAGAAAAATATATTAAGAGAGGGTGGGGGGGGGGAGGGGGTATGGCGAGGTCTTTAATTCCTCCTGGAAGTTCTAAAGTAGAGAAACTTTCTTATCCTCTATTCTGTCTTGAATATATTTTCCGATATTCTGTTTTTCTTTTTAGATCGGTTTTTCCTCACTGGGACTGGGTATAACCTACTATTTAGATGACTCAAGTGAAGGCCAAAAGGTTGGTAGAATTCGATTCTATTATGAGTTCCAAGTCGCCGAGAAAACAATCAAAGTAGTGTTGGTGAATGAAATTTGTACAAGTCTGTATGGGTTTGGTAGGTATGTGATATTTAAGTGAGATATAAATAAAACATAAAAATAAACTAATAAGCGCAAGATCAGTTCCTGATAAGTAAAATTCCATACAGAGCTTACAATGTATGAGCAGTACATAACTCAATGATTCTCAGCCCATAATCGATGATCGAATACTCCAAAAGTAACAAACGGTAGAAGCTTGGAGAATAACCAAGCAATTAAAACTTTACAAGTAAACTAAACACTGCGAATATCAGCGATTTTGAGTCTGATTTTGCGTTACCACACTAAGCGATTGGTGTATGAACCTCACGCCATGCCACCTTCCTATCCAACGAATAAATAAATCTAAACCAATCGTGTCACGCTCGGACACATTTCCTGCGCTTTTACGTCTTCTGCGTCAGATACTTTAAGGTTTGTTTGGCTCAGTCGATTCTGTGAGGTTTGATTGGCTCAGTCGATTCTGTGTAATTTGTGATAGCCAGAGTGATGACGTTCTCTCTAACAAAAGCCGTCCTTGCCATTATTCAAACTACAGGTCCGAGAGGCGTACAAAACATACATGAAAACCGTAGCACGTCTTCTTGGAGGAGGGACGGCTTCAGCCTGGAAGATGATGGACATATATAATTTTGAGAACGACATTGCTCAGGTAAGTTTATAAAAATTGAAAATTCTTTGGTCTATGGTAGTTTGAAATGAACAATGCCTTTGAAACGGCTTTCCAATTATGCTATTTACTTTGTTACACTGGAGTTCTTATTTTCTTTCATTATTTTTCCTATTCTTTTTTCAGTCCTTGAATTCAGAAGGAATCTCAGAAGATATAATAGAATCACTTAGGGATGACCACCGATCAGGTCGATCTCTCGACTCCTTGGACAAAACATTAGACGACTTTAGTACGGAATCAACCTTCAGCGTACGTAAAACAGCAATCCCTGTTTACTCTACTGGCCAAGAGCCTGACTGAATCGCTCACATAGCTTGGATTTTCGTGCAAAGCAACCGAATGCTAAAGGTCATAATTCAAAGAAATCTCACTCTCGCCTTTGCCATCAATATTTCCTCATTTAATGGCTTTCACTGAGAGTATGAGGAAAAGGGTTCTACCGGTCGCGGAGTAAACTTTGTGATAGTAATATTATTATGACTAAATGTATTTTTAATTGAAAAATACCAAAGAAATTACATAGTCATCTATGCGCGTGATTTTCAGATTTTAGCAATTTGTTACAATTGCATTTTTCTCTCAATGTTATTGGGAAACTCGGCTTTGGTCGAGTTTTTTCTTTCAAGTTTATGAAGTAAATCTGTACTAATATTTCCCAATTCATAGCGAAGTAGCTAGGTCACAAAAAAAAAATATTTTTTTTTTTCATAATGGCTCTGATAAATTTTGCGACCGCACCCCCAAGGCTGAAGATCAGACGTTTAATTCGTCCCTCCTAATTAGTGAAAGTTTATCGCAACTCCAACTCGAAAAATAACCGGTCCCGCTTTTACGGGTTATGGTAATGTCATGGTAACTTTGGAAGTCTAGAAAATGATCACAACTTGCAGTAACCAACAAATGTGGGCTGTTACGTTTTACAGGTCAGCTTCATGGAGGATTTCCTGAACGTTGCCTTTTCTCACCAGAAAATAACTTTCAACAGATACGAGTCAGTGTTTTACCCATCGTCACTGGCCTACCTCAGACTGTTCCAGACTATTGCCACGCAATTAAAATGGACGTGAGTATTTTATTCTTTATTTGCATATAATTTTGATTTTTCTTTTTTTGTTGGGTCCACAATTAGCTGTTAGAACTAAATACATTGACACATTAATAAAGCCTTTACGGCTTTACGTTATTTTACTAATTTTACTATTTTAAATGTAGACGACAATAAAGAAGACCTAATGGCTGGGTTGCAGTGCCACGCCATCAAAAATAAATTAAGTAAATTAAGACAAGAAGCTGGGATATAAAAGACGATTAATATATTTATTAAATCCATTTTGAAATCACTGGTTCTCCTTGCAATCTGATTGGGTCTCAGCAGTGCGATTTATTCACAAATCGCACAATTGAAACGTGCCCTATTCCGCAATCAAGAACCCCGTCGGGCTTAAACGTCACAAAACGTCAAGTTATTCGAGGGTCTTACATCTGATGAAACTAAAACTTCAGAAGGATGGATAAATGTTTATTTTATAAAATAATGATGTCACATAACTGTGTTCAGTTTTGTTTTATATATAGAACGGCACTGCTGTGTAACGGTGAAGAATGCATTTTAAGGTGACTTCAAACCTTCGCGGGTGTCCTCCAGAAAAAAAATCGTGCGCGCGCTGTTTTCAAGAAAACCCCAACAAACTATATATCAACGGAAAGGTTATAAAATGTAGAATTCGATAAAATTATGTTTTGGTTTGGATTTTGCTTTCCACAGGCGCCAGAGGCCGTCAACTCCAAAATGACCGACTGACGTTCCAGCGAATTAATCGGGTATCAAATGCACTCGTTCATGCAAAACAACTCTGCAGTGTCTGTCACAAAGCCTCAATCTCCAAAACCCGTGTCAGCATTTTCTTTTATTTCAATTGGTTGTCTTTTTATAGATCTGTCAAGTTGGACTATCGAAAAACTCGCGTAACCTGTTGCGTTAAAGGCCGCCACGAGGAAAATATTTAAAATAAAGGAATTCGCCGACATGGTTTGGTTCACATCAGTGAATGTTCTGTCATGGAAAACCGTCAAATCTACATACCCTATTAATTCATTTAAAGGGAAGAGATTCTCTCGAAAAACAAGTGCGAGTTTTCGCCTTCTAAACATTTTCACCTTCAAAACATAACACTTTTTCACAGAGGAATGTGTCAACTTGAAAAGCCGTGAGCCAATGAAATAACAGAACCCCTAGCGTTCACAGTATGCAAACTTGAGCTTCGCGGGAAAGGGATAGTGCTACAGTCGCGTTCCAGGCGCACACGATTTAAACGTGGTCAACTATGGGCAAAACTAAACGAAAGCGACGTCCTTCGTCAGAACAAAAACAAACCAAGGAGCAATTACCGCAGGGGTGGGTTCAAGGAGGCATACGTTTTAGCCGTGGTCAACAAAGGACAGAACGAAAGGAGAAAACGTACTTCCACAAAACAAAAACAAGCCGAGGAGAAAGTGCCGCAGCGTTGTTTCAAAAATGCAAGGAGGCATTCGTTTTGTACAATGAAGAATCCGACGACGAAGAATAATCCGGACTCGTTTTTGGAAGTCACTCTCTCGTAACATTGCTTTCTTCTGCTTCTGCCATTTTCTTTTTCTTACTGACTGCTGATACATTCAGAGATGAAGAACTACTTGCTTCGCTTTCTGAGAGTTGATTGAACCACGAGCCCTTGTCAACTTTCGGCGAGATTTTGCCTTCTATCAGGATGAAATTCATCGATTTTCTTCATGTTTAGTCTTGGCTTTGTTTTGCTTATTATCCAAGGACTTTTCTCCGTTTTATGACGACGAAATGAACTGGTTTCGAAAGGGTGACAGTTATTGAGTGTAAACAAAAAATGCTATGGAGTTGAAATGGGGTCTCTGCCGCGAAAAGTCGCTGGGGAGTCAATGAATTATGAAGATTATGACACCTTTGCGATTTATTAGCTTTTATTAAAAAATCTCTTTTTGTCGACTCGCGCGCGTTTTTATATTTTACTAATTAACAATTGGTTCATGCTTTAGCGTGCACTATCGAGTTATGGAGCACGCGGGAAGTTTGGAGAGCACGTAAGAAGCGTAAGAGTTGCCCGAGGCGATAGCCGAGGGCAACTCTAGCTTCTTGAGTGCTCTCCAAACTTCCCGAGTGCTCCATAACTCGATAGTGCACAGCTAAAAGCATGAACCAATTGTGTTATAACATAGCCGGTGGAATTGTGCATAAAATCCGACGCGATTTCTGGCGAAGCGATTTGCTCAAGCTATCAGCGTGCACTATCGGGATTTGGAGCACACTTACGTATACTGAATTTGATTGCGCGGCTCTGCTAGCTATGTTATAACATTTTTTGGGAAATGATACTGTAACTCCCGGCGGGTTCGACAGGCGGACAAGGACTGAACAATTGACAGAATAACTCAACTCTTGTACTCTTTTTTAATCCGTACGCTCCTCCTCTCTCCTTTTCGCTTTCCTGCTTCGCACATGGTCTTCGATAAATAGAAGGTCCCATATATGGCTATGTCACGCATCACGCAACAACATTACAATACATTCAATGACGAACATAAATTTTATTGAAAAAAAAATCGACCGATGTAGCCTCGCGAAAGTTTGAAGTAACCTTAACGTAAGGACAACTTCGACTTCGTTCAAAGATTTCTGTGGCCTACCAGAAACCTATGTATCATAAAACAAAGTACTCTGTCACTAGAAACTTCTAGAACAAGTTCAAACATTTGCTGGGCGAGGGGAATTTTAATCAGAACAGGAATTTGTCTCGTTTGTTTGCCTTGTTATTACGATGTGACGTCAGAGCTGAATGGCGTTGCCAAAACGACGATGAATTGCCAAAACGGTTAAATATTTGCAATTTGTGTAACATGGGCAGAATGAGATATTTATATGTTAGGTGTTCTGTTTCTCTCCTACTTTAGATCCGAAGATACTATCAAGAACTACATAATGTGGCGTGTTGTCGACAATTACGTTATGTCAATGCCCTCCCAGTTTGTCCAGGCTAAGCTACGATTTCAGCAAGCGATAATTGGAGTGCGAGAATATAAAAGGTGGTCTTACTGTCTGGAGAGCATGATTAAACCGATGGGTATGACTTTAGGAAGATTGTATGTGGATGCGAATTTTGACGAATCTACGAAAACAACGGTAAGATGCTATTTCGATTAACATTCTTCAGGGGTTATTATTATTAGTTCACTATTATTAGTTAGTTTATCAATGGTAATGGTTAGATGTGATTGTTTTTTAATATAGTTTTAAGTAATACTTTTCAGAACGGCTTTTCTTTGCAACGTTCCTCTTGATCTCTAGTAAACTGTATGATTGTACAGGCAGTCAGTACTTAGTGCTCAATTTTGGGTTATCTGCTTCACTTTTTATGTACATGTTTTGGAAGGGCAAATATGTCATACCGATTTAACTGCTCTTAGTAAGTAACCTACCAGATTAACCATAAACATATACTCGAATAGTAATTTTTCTTGGCCAATTCTATCCAAAAGGTGCAATGAGGTTAACCCTATGTGAAGCACCAGCCCGTGTCGCAGTTAACCATTTAAACTGAAGAGGCATGAGACAGGGAATGATGACTGACTTGTTTTTTCTGTTATGTCTCTAGTGGATGAAACTGCAGGTTATGTTGAGTATTATCATTATTATTATTATTATTATTATTATTATTAATAATAATAATTTGTGTTTTTTTTAGGTAAAAGACATGACTTCCCGTCTTCGCAAAGCCTTCATTGATAACCTGAAGTCTGCAGACTGGATGGATTCCGAGACAAAGCAATCCGCCAAGGAAAAGGTAGAGAGAAGCCAAAACAGTAATTACCCCAAATACATAGACTGTATTATTATTTGGTCATCTACAATCCTTAGTTCCAATTTATTTGGCATATAGAAGGCGCCGCCAGACTCTTCCTAAACAACCGGGCATTACCAGTTCTTGCCTTTGCACGACGTGTTTTAAGCACTCTTGTCCTAGCAAGAAGAAAAACGTGTTTTGTGTCATTTTGTCTCATTTTGTATGTCAATAAATTCGTGAAAGTCTTGAGGAAAAAATATCACCAATAACCATTACAAATAATAGAAAAGTTGCCCCAATGTATTGGTAGAAAATATAACTCGTAGATGCAAGACCTTCAAACGCTGCTAGATGCTGCTAGAAGGTGGCCAAGCTGGAACGTGACAAAACGCGACCTCGTGGTTGCAAGTACCCTACACCATTGTGCATGCTTGCTAATATATTACCCGAGACCACCTTGTGTTTCTAGTTTCTTCAAATCGAGAATGTTTCGCCCATTTCAGACATTTCTTAGTTTTTCAACAAAATTTCTTTGTCCTTGTATGTATATGTTGTAGTTAAAAATTAAATTCAGGTAAAAATAATTTTAACCTAATTTGATTCCATTTTCATTTGTCTTCTAACCCTAATAAGGGTTAAGAAACTAAGAAATTTAATTTTTACCTGAATTTAGTTTTTAGCTACAACATATACACCCGGGAAATGCTAGGGTGCCTCCTCGGGTTTTGGCCTCTGACCCAAAACCCTGTGGGAGCAAAAATGTTGTTTTGTTTCTTGTCAATCCAGGCCCTTGCAATCAAAGAGGACGTGGGTTACCCTTCTTATATCAAACACGACGTCACACTTGATGCGCACTACTCAACGGTGAGTTATCACCCGCACACTCGATTTGTCGTTTTCCTTTCTGACCGCTGAGTGTACATAAGATATAGTTGTGTTATCTACAATAATGCTCCATTCAGATAACTACTGTTCACTTGACGTTACTTTCACCTTTAGTTAATGCTTGTGTTTTTTTCCTCAGTTAAAAGCAAGCAATAACTATTTTGAAAACAGCGTAGCAATGAACAGGATGATTGTGCAGAAAAGTTTTGAGGTGCTTCGCCAGTCGGTCAACAAAGACTTGTAAGTTTGAAGGTCTTTGGGGATTATATTAGCTAAGTACATACGACGGAGAAAAAGTTACTGGATTCGTAATTTTCATGCGTAGCACTAAAGTAGGTTAAACTAGGTCTGCATAATTTGTAATATATAGGCCATTTTCGAAATATTCTGATATGCCGTCGAGGGTTATGGAGCTACATCAAGAGAAATCATTTATTCATCCCTCAAACTCGATGTTATGTTTTTTTCTTTAAGCCCTGTTTCCCTGTTAGACCCGTAATACGTCGAAAATAGTTTGTTGCCCAAAGCTTTAAAACCGAAGCCTTGTGTAAATAAAATTACTAGAAAATAGACGTGGTACTTTGCAAATCTGTGCATTGATATGATTTGACTATATATTCAGTGAGAATCCTTTTTGATTTATAGTACCCGAGCTGATACATTTTATCCTATTGTGACTTTATATAACTGTGTTTGAAACTGAGGAAGAAAATATGTCGTAAAATAAGCGAGCACGAGGTGCTCAAGTTTCGAGCTCGAGTGAACATGGCCAAAGTTGACTTTCGCTTGCAGGAAAAGAAAGTTACAATTGTATAACACTTGTTAACACTTGTGTTGCAACTCAGACTGATAATTAGTGGATATCACAGTCCTGATCACAAATGTGTTCATGAAATTGAGGCAGTGAGGATGTTATATTTCTTCTCGTCTTTACTTCTACTTCTCTATGATGTTTTGCTACCACTTGCAGCGTCATGCTGCGCTTCTCATACCCCTTCTAAGTTCTGTCATTGTATGCTCTCCTTAGATGGGCCGAAAGTCCTGCAGAGGTCAATGGATATTACAGTCCACAACAAAACCGAATAGGTGGGTTAATCATTTTTATCAATAAAACAGGAGGTTCTCTGCAAAATGGTATGCCCTCTTCACTCAATCAGACTCAAGACTTTCAATTATCTGTACTTCAAATAAAGAGAAACCACACAGTAAATTTTATTTTTTGTTTCTTAAAAGTTATTTCCAAAGGCTTTCATTGGATATTTACCTATAATTAATAATCGTTTTATTATTGCTTTTATTTTTTTTTCGTAGTATTTTTGGCTGGAATATTGCAATCTCCATTTTACAGAAAAGGTTTCCCAAAGTAAGTACTCATGAAAACGTTTTCTGGAACTCTAAGAAAGAGAGGTGTAGAGTTAAGAGTTACAAATAGTTAAAAATAGTTTTTAACTTAAACGCCATTTGCTTTCAAAATAAATTACCCTCTTACATTGATCTTATATAAATTTCCATTATTAAATTAGTCTACGATGCTCAAGCTTCAATTGCTGTTGACGCACGCAGAAATTTTGATGATCTAAATATTACATCAAGTCATTTGATATTGCTAGATCCACTGTATCAATATAAAATAGGAGAAAAAAAAACCCGTTTCTCAGACATAATTTCTTGCTTTATCCAGTTTGTCTTGAGAGACATTGCAGAATAAAGAACTTTTTACGTCACATTATCTTTTTGGATTAAAGTTCAATCAACTTACGTCATATTCTACCTCCCGAGAAAATAGTGAAATCCAAGATGGTGGATTTAATAAGGCCATGTGAGGTCATATGATATCACGATTTAGGAGAAAATTTTCTTCTTGTGGAGTACGCTGAAAGTCATCGAGACTCCAAGGGGCATTCAAGAAAATGATTGAATTTTACTTGAACATCAATTAACGGGTTAATACTAAACTCGTTAACCCAACTATTTGTATTTCCAGTATCTCCCTTATTTAGTCATGTAGATTGCATTTGTAGCGGCGAATTCCACCGTCAATTTCAGAATTCGACGTTCCGCATCACTGCTTGTCATCCAGTGACAGCCGTTCAAAGATTCGTGGGGTATAAGAATTTATCTCAGTTAAACTGAGTGTACGATTTTGTCCCCGTAGATATCTCAACTATGGATCATTAGCAATGGTCATTGGACACGAAATTACACACGGATTTGACAGCACAGGTAGGTATATAGTTCTATCTAATGAATGCCAATTAATTTGATCAGCAGTTGATGGTTTATTCGTAGCTTCACCCAACTTTTAGATTTCTTGTCATCCCAGGCCTTTCCAGAATGTTTGGTAGGTGTGAGGAGATGCCCAGATCGCAAAACCTTTTACTCTTTCTATGACGAAAAAGTATGATTTTCAATATAGTATTCGAAACCTGACCTCCCAAACCTGTACCATGCTTCAAACTTCATATCTGTATAAGGTATTTGATCGTCCTTTAAGAAGTCTGATAGAAATACGCAGAAAAGAATTGTTAAACGTTTACACTGGGAGATTATTACCGTCGTCATTTACTAAAATATTTCAGAACAAATCAGCTGTTAACCAATAATTTACGTTTTCAGGGCGATTATTTGATAAATATGGAAATGTAAAGGATTGGTGGTCTTCATGGTCAAAGATAGATTTCGAGGAAAGAACCGAGTGCCTGGTAAATCAATACAACAACTACCAAGTGTTTGGAGAATATGTAAGTAAGACAAAACTTCATACTTGGAGAACGCATCAAATTCTGTATACTTTTAGTAGTCACACTTTTAAGTTAAAAGTTGTCAGATCATCACACATTTGAAATTAGAACCACTTTGATTTCTAAATTGTGTTTCCTGAAAGTACTGCTCAATGGCTTTTATTAAATCATTCCCGGCTCAGGTCATCACTTTTCCTGACTGGGAGCTATAAAAAGGTAAAAGAGCTAATTACCGTCCAATTTCGGTAATCTCAGTTATGATCAAGGTCTTTGAAAGAATCATCTATGATCAATTAGTATCACCCAACTAGTGGACTAATGCAAATCCTGCATTTTGATTGGCTACTCTACTAGGGGACTATTAGCAATAGTCATCGAGTAGCGAAATTCTTTCGTTTTATTCCCAAATAAATCTTTCTTCAACTTGCATTTTCTAACTTTATTATTGCTTTGTCTCTCCGACTAGTTTTTTTTTAATTTTTTTTATTTACTTATAGCACAAGTACACACTTTACAATACAGTTCTACTACTTACTTACGCTACAACTACTTTACTTTCAAAACAACAACATAACTTTTTTCTTTTGCATTACGGCGAAACCAAAAAACAGAGCAAATTACATCAATGAGGAGAATAGAAATAAATGAAACATAAATAAATAAATAAATAAATAAATAAATACATAAATACATAAATAAAAAAATAAGAAAGGGGACAGGGGAAGGGGCTCCAATGCTTAAATTCGTTTTAGCTTTGTTTAGCTGTTGATACTATCGCAGCAGCGCAGAGAGACTAGTTGGATGATACTAAAACAATTAGACCCTTCGCCCTCAATGGTCACGGGTCAATAGCCCATTCGGCTTCGCCTGATGGGCTCTTGACCCGTAGTCCTTGCGGGCTGCGGGTCTAATTGTTAATTATATGCCTATCTAGAAGAGCACAATCAGTCATCTTTTTCCCTATTGATATTTAAAAATATTAATCGGGCTTTCGTCCTATTCACTCAATTGTCACGGCTTTCCTTGAGGCCACTGACACTTGACACAAATCAATGCCGTTGTTTTCTTTTTGACCACAAGATCGTTTTATCGAAATTAAGCAATTACGGCATATATGGTAACGCGCACCAATGGTTTAAGTCCTATTTAGAAAATCGCACTCAAATTTACTCCATCAACGGATCGCTCTATAAAAGCTGTTCATTAAGTTGTGGTGTTCCCCCGGGCACATAGTAGATGCTGGTGACCTGTTTAAACTTCTAGGGAGGAAAAATCTAGCTTGCTAGCAGCAAATTCAAAGGGCTACGATGTTTTACAGGCAAACTATTTCAGTTCTAAATCTGAAAGGAAACAAATCGCATATAACCTAAGGGACTCTGAGAATAAACTCAATGCTCCATTACGGCGCACAAACTATTACAAAAATAGCTTCAGCAATAGTGGCGCCATTCTCTGGAACAGTCTTCCTTGTAATTTAAGGGAAGCAGAGTCCCTTGGGCAATTTAAACGACTACTCAAAGCCAGAAGAACTGTAAGGCATGGCATTCGTGGAAAGCAGCTTTTCATTTAAATACTTTTAGTCATATTAGTTTTAGGTATTTTTAAAAAAATCTGACGAATTTTGTACGTGGATAGATAAGGATTATCTATCTATCTTAATACATTTTTTGACATGCTTCTGCCATGTTCTAATTAATATCTGACACGTTCTACCTACGCTACCGAAAGTTAGCTGGAACAACCATGGAATTGTACACCTGCTCAATACCTTTTTCTATGTCCCACATTCCATAGGATTATTTTAATAGAATTGAAAGTTAAAAGACGTAAAACAACTTTTTCTTGTCTTATTTTCTTGCAGATAGATGGCAAACAAACTTTGAATGAAAACATAGCTGATAATGGAGGAGTAAAGCTTGCATATGACGTGAGAAACTACTCATTATTACTAATTTTTTCTCAGATTTTAGCCAACTGATGATTATAGTTCAAGTGTTTATCTTATACCAAATAAAGTGCTTATCTTTCCTAACGTGAGAAAAAGGATAAACGCAAGAAAAATGAATGGCGAAGTGAAAAAGCGGACAAAAGAGTCCCTGAAAAAATACTTCCGTCGATTTCTGCTTCGCTTTCGGTGTATGTTATTAATTCTGTTGTCTATCACTGTTTTTTCTCTTTTCGAATATTCTCGTTCCATGATTCCGCTAAGAACAGCAAAAGCCCCCGATACGTGTAACAAAACGGGGGAAAAACGAAGGAAGAGATATACAGAGAAGATATATATATAAAAAAACAAATATATAATAAGTAGAACGTAAATGTTCAGAATCCCACACTATTTTTCCACGGAGGTTAGTTTGTTTTTAAATTTCTATTTACAACCAAACTTTACACTTTATACTGCCCTGAAAGCCTACTGAACACCTTATACATTAACAAGTTCCATCTTGATCCACTCTATTTGAAAATTTAGGCATATCAATCTTGGGTCAAGGACAATGGAAAAGAGGGAAGGTTACCTGGCCTGGATTTTAGCGTGGACCAACTTTTCTTTATCGGATTCGCTATGGTGCGTTTGCCACTTTTAATCATTTGTTTTGTGTTTGATTGTGAGACGTGCTATTAATTAAGAGGTGAAACTAAAAGCAAACTGTACTCTTAACCCAGGTTTTCCTTGGGCGGTCTTGTTACAGAAACATTTTGTTCTTGCGTTATTGCTGGGTCAAACTTAGTCTCTTTGTTACGGAAATGATTGCATGATTGCAAAACGATTTTGCGCAGCTTAGGCCCGTCCAACAATAGAGACCTTTAGATCCATGTTTACGGCCACCCTCTAACCACAGTTTGACGTTATAAGTTTGCGGTTTGCCGTTAGCGCATTTCGGATTTAGATCCGAGGGCCGTTTGAACGATGCGATGCATCGAATATAATCAAAGTAAGACAACAATAAGAATAAAAAAAAGCTATTTCGTAGAACACAGACGCCCAACAGACGACCGAGAGGAGCTAAATGCTGCAAAGGCATGCTTTCACTTGTTGTTTTGCAAACGTCAACACAAAGCTCCACATTTGTCCTTTCCCACGAAATTACAACTTCATTTTTAGAAAAAGACATAATTTTAATATCTGTACGTGACACAAACATATATTTCAGGCTAAAAAATCTTCAGGTAAATCACTTACGTGAAAACCTACCTCTCTTGTCTTCAAAAACGTGCGTTGAAAACCTCAAACGTGACCTCGGGGCCTGGTCACGTGACTCTAATATCAATGTATGATACAAGTAATAATCGTCAAGAAAAGATAACTGTTATCCTCTGACGTATGAAAGTCGTTAGTCAGGAAGTATTTTTTCACCTTTTTACTTACAACATGACTCTGCTTCTTTATGTTAGCCATGGTGCAGTGTCTACAAGAAGCAAGCTGCTCTTTTCCAGTTAAAGAGTGACCCACATTCGTATCCGAAATACAGGTAAGGATCTTTCATGCTTCCAAAACTGCAAAAAAGATTGCTACAGGAAATATTAATTTTGAGCTTCGTACTCGGTGCTTCCGCCAAGGTTTGGTTGGCAGCATTTCGTCTGCGTATCCCGGAATCATGACGACAAATTAATATACCGACTTGCTGCCTACATCCCTGGTTTGTCTCTTTTCCTGTATGGGAACATTTCAACTGATCTGAATTTGATATAGAATTTGAGAGCACTCTTTAATTCAACGTTAGCCTTTGAGCAAGCGGATTTGTCACATTTAACGACTTTCGTCTGGCTCCCTCTTGCCTTTTTGACGACTTAGATTTAGGCCGCTTGGTGGTTGGTGGCTAAACCCCCATGATCCTTATAAAACCCTCAAATAATCTTCCATTGGGGCTGTATTGGCACGTCTTTAAGTTAATCTGCCCTTGTTAAAATTAGTTACTTCCTACGCCAGGGCAACATACCATCTCCGAATCATCATAACCTTTTTGGAGTCGTCTTTTGGCTCTGGCTTGCTCACGTCTCTTTCTTTCATTCACAGGGTACTTGGTCCACTGTCCAACTTTAAGAAATTTGCAGACGCGTTCAGTTGCAAGAGTGGAAGTAGAATGAATCCATATACCAAGTGCTCGGTGTGGTGATTACCATCAGGATCACGATCACCATCATTCACACTTTTGCTTTTGATTAATCCTTACATCTTGTGCCATTTTGCATACCATTTTTGTATTCTCGGCATTGGAGTGGAACTAGCTTGCGACTGAGGCTGATGCGGGGAGTCTTCTAATGCAACCGAATTATATAGCCTCGTTTTACTGGTAGTATAATAATAATAATAATAATAATAATAATAAACGAATCTTTCAACAGGATAAACCCATCAGTACTATAAAGTAATGTTATCAAAGGGGTCCTGTAAGATTTAAAAATTTAAGAATTTAAAAAGTTAAAAGGTTAGAGGCAAAACTACGTACATTGGAAAACATATCAAGACTCACGATTAAAAAATCACAGATAAAAATCATTTGTTGGTCTTTTGCTAAGTAAAAGCCTAGAGTTCAGAGTTCTTATGGCCGCCGGTCAACTATTAAAAATTGAAGCCCCTAAAAACAAAAAACTCCGACGGCCAAACTCCAATTTTGTTTTCGGCAGTTCGATCGTCCTGTCAGTCCTGAGGAAATGCAGCTTTTGCCACGATGTTCGAGGTTGCGAAATAGTTGCCTGCGCGTATTTGAATAGCTTAGTGTGATTAGACTACAATAGGTAAAAACAGGCATAATCATAGCCCTGTAAATGCTTTCTGCAGCTGCACAAGTAATGGAAGAGCGAAGTTTCCGCAGTAGAGTGACTCTCCCTGCCGCTTTCTTGTTGGTTTTGTTGAAATGGGTTTCAAAACTCAAAGTAGGATCTAAATGGACACCCAAGTACTTGTAGGTTGTTGTGCTGTTTATACGTAATCCATTTACCGTCAGATTGAGCTGTTTACCTTGGAGACGACTCAACCTTTGTACAGTTCCGAAGATCATCGCCTCTGACTTCCCTTTTTTGAGACTGATGATCAGTTCATTCTTGCGAAACCAAGTTGCCAAATTGTTGATGTCATCATTTATACTCCTTTCGATAACATCAAAATTGCTTGAAGAAGTAAAGATTACCGTTACGTCGGCATACGTAATGATTCTGGATGATTGAAGAGGTTTGTGAACATCAGCAAAATATATATTGAACAGCAGCGGTCCAAGAATGCTTCCTTGTGGAACCCCAGTAAAAACGGGATTGGGTTCTGAAAGCACACCGTTGTACTGAACAGTCTGCTTTCATAAGAACAGGTACTCTGTGAACCACTTCAGCTCGTTGTCACAAATCCCATAAAAGGACAGTTTGTTTAGTAGGACTGAATGACTAATGGTATCAAAAGCTTTAGACAGATCAATAAAAACTGCACTGTTACCCTGCCATTATCAGCTTCTTTCCTTATTGTGTCTGTGAAGTATGTAGCAGCCAGTTCATCAGTAGAGTGGAGTATTCCTCAGCACGAGCCTCTATTGCAAGTTAGTTCCATCCTAGCACCCAGAACACGAATCTGATCTGTTGCAATAAGGCAACAAGTTCAATGTTAAGGACGTTCGCGATAATTGTTTCTGCGCATCCTTACTGCGCACGAAATTCACACGCCACGTCATGCATCGAGCGCACGCGCTAAGTAGTAAAGTGAACAATAATAGGGCAAATGGCCATTGCTATGACTTTGCGTGGATTTAGCGATCTTGGACGTTCGGTGACCCCTTTTTTTCTTTCGATGGGTCATTTTCTCTACCGATTTCCTACGTTTTGCGAAAAAATGAAAAAATCTATCGAGTAGAAATTTGAATATTTTGCAAAACGCTCCATCGAATTCCGTTCATTTGACTTCTGTGTTTAGCTGTGCGTAAGTTTCAAATGCCTCTCTAAGTAGTTAAAGCTTGTGAAAAAAAATGATGGCAATATTTGAAATTATTAACGCCACAGATTCACTTATACAAAATATTATCAGGATTGTTTGCCTCTGTTGACTTATCTTTGATACTTTAAGACCCTGGAGACCGTGCTGAATTACGCGCACCAATTAATCAAAATCAGACTAGTTTTCCACACGCCTTATCTCTGAAACGAAACCGGTGACCCCCAATTTTTATTTCATTTCTGAAAAAAGTAAATCATTATCTGTCCGCAATAGAATTTAAAAAAAAAATCTATTGAGTAGAAAATTTTCGCGCGAACGTCCTTAAATGGTCTGGATGAGTCGCTGACGCGCGGGTATCTAACCTATCAATTCAGCCCATTGTGCAACTATTCGTAACCACTCAGACCTTTGGTTTTAATTACAAAACGATTTATTTCTAATCTCACAGTAACAAATATGAGCCAAAGCTTATACAGACCCTGTTAAAAAAGCTAAGCATGCGGAGTTCCATTTTCCGTGGAACTACAGGGAACTGACTCAAAAAGGACGCGCGCAATTGTATAATGTTCATGAAGCATGCGTCTGGCTAATCTGGGCCACGTTATACTGGTTTTTTCTATCCAAACGTTTAAAACTTTTTAGGGAAGTTGTAAACTTCTTGCCATTTTACTTCCCCCCCCCCTGATTTAGTGAGTGAATAGTTCATAACTTGTCTCAGGTAATATTGTTCAGTCACGTGACGAGAAATGGTTGAATACGGGTGCGGAGGTCGTTCAACCCATCACTATTTAAAACTTAACATTGACGGATGGATGGCCTACTTAATTTTTTCTCTTAGCTACCACGGGCTCCTAATATAAACAGGAATATTTTGGGGGGGGGAGAGTACGGCAATCCTCCGCTTCGCTTAGGTGTCGTTCGGCGACCGAACTAAATCGAACGTCAACGGACTTTATCGAACGTTCGATTTGGTTCGATTTGCATTTATTTTTTGTGAGTTCGATTTCGTTCGATGACCCAACAAAATCGAATTTAATCGTTCGATTAACGTTCGATTGAGTTCGAAAACCAAACGTTCGATGTGATACGCCGGGGTTAGAGTCACGACAGGTAACCTTATCATTCTTCTAATAAAGCTTGATAGTTTAGCTAGTCCTTCTAGTAAGTGTTAAGCTACATGGTATGGATTTCTGTAGGCTTGGTCATGCAAGAATGCTATCGGCTCGTGGATCTACAGCTACTTTGACGATATTAAGAAATAAAAATGTTACTCTAGTTAAAATCGTATAAATGATGTTCAATGTTTCTAAAAGTCCCAACGTTTCGGCTGAACCTTCAGCCTTCATCAGGGGAAAGTGAAAAATATAATTTGCAAAAAGCACGTTTCTTATAGTACGCAAATTCGGATTAATTAACTTCTGTCCCTCAAAGCTAAATTCAGAAACTCATGTGGTAATCATCCCGATTCAGGGGATTCCTGCAAGTGTTGATGAATGCTCCGGTTACGCCAATTAGCACTTGTGCGTAAAATTTTAGCCGCCCCCAGGAGACAGTGTGACCAGAACGTGAACAATGTTCCTCTAGAGCTCACTTGTGCGAGTGTTTATGTTTCACCGCTTTCTGGTGTTCTTTGAGGCGAGTACTGAAATTTGCGTTTCGTTTCCTCGATATAACTCTTATCACAATCTTTGCATGGGATTGAGTAAATGGCGCCACGAGTCTGATCTTTCGGTACCGGATCTTTCGGTTTGGGAAACAAATTCCCGATGCTCTGATGTGGTTTTTGAGAAACTTTGATGTTATAATTGCTCAAAACTCGCTTGATAGGCTCCGTTGTGCCCTTGATGTACGGTAGAATACAAAAACCCCTTGCGGCTTCTGGTGCAGTTGTTGACGATTCTTGAGATGGCCGTTTAGGTTTGCCAACATCAATCACGAAGCGCTTTGGGTAACCATTCGCCACCAATGCTGCTGTTACCTGCTTCATTTTCTTTGACCGTTGATCAGTAGAAGATTTGATGGTTTTTGCACGATCGGTCAAAGATTTAGCAACAACGACAAATATCTTTCAGTGTGAGTAGGTCAGTACGATAGACTTTAGTAGAAAGATGACCGTTGTCTTGACGACAGACAGTGAGATCCAGAAAAGACATTTTCCGGTTAGTTTCCCTTTCAACCGTAAACTGGATCGATGGCTCGATATTGTTCAAATGATGCTGTAGAGTTTGCACAACGCTGGAATTAACGGCTGCACACAGATCATCCACATATAATCCTAACCCTAACCCTAACCCTAACCCTTAACCCGTTTACAAAAACACGGTTGTACAATGGAAGTGGACAGTGCTCGTTTCTCAAGGTCTTCCATTACAAGGCTTGCCATTAGAGCTGATACAGGAGAACCCATAGCTGTTCCAAAGATCTGCTGGTAATAGGTGTTGTTGTGTGATTTGAAATTTGTTGTTGACAAACAGAAATCTAACAGGTCAACAATGTCATCAACAGGAATAGTAGATCTATCCTGTAAGGTTGCATCATTAGAGAGCACATCGGTGGCAACTTAAATTGCGAGTTCCACAGGAATAGAAGTGAACAAAGAGACGACGTCAAATGATAGCAGTTCGTCACCTACTTCGAGTTTGACATTTTTGATCTGTTCACAGAACTCTACGCTGTTCTTGACCGTTAAGTCAGTATTACCCATCAGAGGTCTCAAGATCTGCGCCAAATGTTTCGATAGCATGTAGGTTGGAGAGTCTATAAACGACACGATAGGTCTTAAGGGGTAACCAGGCTTATGAATCTTCGGTAAACCATAAAAACGGGGAGGCCGTCCGTCTGATCTGCGGAGGTATTTTCTTGGGAGCCAAGGCAAAGTTCGTGCCTTTCTGAAGTGCAAGCGTTTCGACGATGTTGTGACGAAATTCATTGTCAATAAGACGAAAGAAGCTTGATAAACGGACGTTAATTTTTATTTTTACAAGAACAAAAAGGCAGGGCAGAAGGGATACAATTATAGATTCATGTGTCTGTCCATCTACTGACATGAAAATTAGCCAATGATCGCACGAGAATTTCTGCAGTTATTGTAAAAACCTGTTTTGTCTGATGCAATGACCGTGCAATCGATCAGTATAAGTATAACTATATTTCTAATTGTCTCGTGTTTTACTTCGAAAAGAGGAATGAAATACACTGAAGTGGAGTTCTATGTGAGAGTTCTTGGTCTGTACGAATTCTAGTTGTACCAGATCCCCGCGATTTAGAATTCGAAATTAATAACTGATTCCTGCTCTCAAGCAAGCCAAACGAGTTGCTATAAGAGTTACGTGCAATTTCCCCCAAGTTGTGTTCACTAACCGTTGCAAAGCTTTGTTTTCAGTTTCTGTTGCGAAGAGGGAAAATTCCAGCGCCGCAAAGTCCGTGATGCCATATTACTTTTATTCCTTCAGTTTCTTCAGGGGCTTGGGAAATCAACTGATGAGCTGTAATCCTTTTATCTTTTCAAGACAATATCATTTTGTGTTCTGTGATCCTAATCGCGATATATGATGTATGCCTAAGCCGCTGGACGTCATCGACCATGTTTGATTGATAGTTCCTTCCGCTTTCGGAACCCTCTCGCTAATATTGATATGTGTTCCGCTTGATAGCGAGGCTGATGAAACTTTTAAGTGAGTGTTATACAGAGCTGCCAGCGTCCACGCCCACGAAATTTATATCTTCTTGTCATTTGTAACATCCACCTGAACATCGACAGAGAGAGTTTTGCTAGCTTCATCGTTATCGATTTCTTGAGAATGCCACTGTTGAAGAACCTGGGTGATCCAGCTGCAGATGACGAAGTTGAACTGCTTGGCGATGGTTATTTGAGCATACAATACCGGCTTCGGAGTCATTGCTGCAAATATCGCCTTTTAGTTCTTGCCCTTGTCTTTCTATTCGTGGCTGCTGTTATCTTTGCTGTTACTTTTACTCTTGTTAAGAAGTCCAACTCCGAAGGTATGTGACATTAAAAAAATAATGAGATGTAGAAATACCAGTTCATGAAACATCAAAGGAAAATGCAATGCTGCTTTGTACACATCACGGGCCACCTTTTAGGGCTTACACCACCTCATAATATTAAGCTACTGTGTCATTACATATGGTCTTTATTGTAATCGTAAATTAAGAAAATACACAGGTGAGCTTCGACATGTGCTTTTCAAAAATTGCTTCCTTGACATGCAAATTAATCATTTTTGTCTCTGTCAGTATGCCTCTAGCTGTGTTCACATTAAACGCGAAACATGTTTAGAGTAAACATGTTTCGTTGGAACATGTTTCACCTAAACATGTTTGTGAATGAATTGTTCACATCCCATGTCAGTTTCAAATACGTTTCATACCTGTTTTTAATTTATGCTGTTTTATTATTCTTGCATAAATTTCTCAAACGTCAGCTGCAGAATGGAACTTGAAATTACTGTCGCAGTTGCATTCATTCTTGGCGGGTTTAGTCTAAAATTTTTTGCTTTTTGTACTTTTGTTCCAGGTTGTGAATTTTGATTTTGCATTGCGATGCTGTACGCTTGTAACCGTTTTTATTGAGCTTTGCGGCGATGTTTTCCGATATGCGTGGACATCGCCGGTTCGGTCATGCGTTGAAGACTCTCACCAAGTTCTTTGTTGTTATGTTTTGGAGCGCTTTTTATGCAAGTATTTCTCCCTCTGTCACATATATTACACATACACATCGTCACTTTAGAGTTTTAGGCACATGGGTACATTAAGTGTTTAGATGAAGCTTGACAAAATGCTATTTTATTGATTGCATAACGCGCATTCACTCTTCAGAAGTTGGTTGCCTAGCACGTGATCAAAAATTTCTCACTAATAATTCTAATCAAAGAAGACCTATTGTCAAACTCGTGGAATAATTAACAGTTTACAGAAACAGTTCACTTGTTTTTCTGTTTCCAACACTTTTCTTGGTCTAATATTGTGAAACTGATAATGGTACTTCTAATTTAGCTTGCTTTTCAATTTTATAGGAATGGTTTGTGATTCATTTATATGTTTTGGCAGAGTGTTTACAACTGAATTCACATCAGCTGGTACATCAACAACATTTCCATGAATAGATAATTGTCCACCTCTAGGGAGTTCACATAATATTATTTGCATGAATGGGATACATAGCGATTTTAATCTTTCTTCTAAAGGTGTAAAGTTTAGACATTCTGGTTTCGCAGGAAAATTCACTTAGGTTTGAATGGCAAGTTGAGCTAACCCATATTGTCTACACTAGCTTTACCAGTTATACTCACATTAATTAGATTTTTGTGCACTTGGTGTACAGTATTTGTTATC
>OMLO01000703.1_pt1 | contig 23291 bp, 18 predicted proteins | sample 1674811 | NCBI WGS metagenome assembly OMLO01 (sample SAMN06265003, study PRJEB25207) | coral metagenome | isolation source: Coral host | place: Mexico:La Bocana,Puerto Morelos, Mexico | collected 2008-11-13 | reverse complement strand
CCCCCCCCCCCCCCAAAGCACCCGTATCGCAGAGGTCATGGATTCGAATGCCGTCCAGACCTGAATTTTTTTCATGCTTTAATTTCACAATGCTTAAGTCGTATTTATATCTGCAATGATCAATCAGAAATTCACATTTTTCTTCGCAGTTCAAATATACTATCTTTCATATATTTATTTTCATCCTTCACCTTCTACGGGTATACATGTATTACGACGTATCAAAGTGACCAGATGGCTTGATAGCTCAGTTGGCATAAGCGGTTTAATGAAATCACTCTTTGCAACACCCCACGTACTCTTTCGAGCACATAAATTGGCAAAAACGAAAAGAATTTGCGGCAAAACGTTTCACCGTATGTGCAAATATTTCAGCCCCGCGAAGCAGAACATTTTATTTCGGGCTCCAAAATATTTCATTCCCCCAAGAGCCAAATATACATAACACGCTTATTAAAAATTATTCTCAATGCGCAACTCATTACAACTCTGCTACATTTTGTTAACCCAAAAGCACTAAGTATCGTTCTCCCCCGCATTTCCTAACCATTGGTTGATACTAGTTATATTTTAGAAATAGAAAGCATGTACCGTGTTTCTATCGAGTTATAGAGGCAAGTGTGAAAGTTTCACGAGTTAGTTTCTCTGACTCGATAGAAACACGGAGAACATGTTTTCTATTTCAAAAATATAACTAGTAATAATTAAAGGTAAGGAAATGCCGCGACTCAAAAAACGTTGAACCAACTCGTTTACTTTGATCATCAAAATGTAAATTCTCTTTGCTCGCGCCATCATTACGACAACAGCTCGTGTTAGTAATTGGAATCGTTATTTGAAGCAAGTTTCAGTTAGAATTCTACTAAAACAATTAGATTATTCGCTCGAGATTTCAACTCACCTCATAGAAATCTCGAGCTCTTAATCTAAAACACGTTTTTAAACCAATCAGCGCGCGTATTTGCATTGGGTTATTTCTAAATATAAGTAAGCAGGTAGCAAAGCGGGCTAATCTAGGCGGGTATGCTCTTGCAATTACAGATTATCAATAATATACACAGCATTAACCATGAAAAGGAAGCAAGAAGAACAATTACACTGGACTAAATTAAAGAAAATGAGCAAGCCTTCATTCTTCAAGGTTAATTAACCAAACCAGTCCGACTGCAAATACTTGTGCAATCATGGCCTATAATATTGGATTTTGTGGCTTTCGTGTATACCTTCAAACTTCCGTGCATGTGTCGTGTTTGCTTTGTTCTCATTTTCTGATGACAAAAATTTCTGCAAAATGTTCTCGAACTTTGTTTGTGAAAAATTAAATCATTATCTTGCAGCTGGATTTGGCCTTTGTAGAAGCGCGAAAAAGAGATTTCCGCAAAAAGAGTGATTCTTTCAGGATATTCACAAAAGGATGAGCAAAGTTTTTCTTCAGTTGCACGAAAATTGCTTAGGTGGACTGCAGTCCATGACAGTCGCTAAAATCAGCTCAGACTTATATTTGTTTTACTTCCAAATTGCTTTAAGATTATTTTAATATTACTATTTTTCTTTTTTACAGTTTTTTACCCTGTCAAGTTGTTAACAGATATGTGTATCAAATGAACTTTTAACTTGGCGTTTGCTTTAGGAAAAACGTTGTGAAAACGTTTTTTCCCAGGGTTTTAAATAACATCTTCTAGACACATCAGTCGGTCAAGGTGGCCTGTTTAATTGGACGTAACAATTTTGCGCTAAACCGATATTCAATACTGCACTGCATGCGAGCATCACCGTTTTCCGTGGAACTCTTTATCCGGTTATTGTAAACACAAGCTTGAAATTTATAATCACGATATTTATACCGCCTAATGAAAACAAAGGCTAATCTCCTCACAGCGTCAGCATCAAATATCCTTTATATAAAACAGAAACAAAACATAACAACATTTATTGTTGTAGACAGTGAATATTCTTATACCATTTCGTTCGACTATCGTCAAATTCAATTGCTAGCTATCAAATGCAAACTTGGAAACATAGGCGGGGAAGCGTATCTGATTTGGAGGCCTTTAAGGAGGATTAAAAACGAAAACAGGTAGGAATGTGTGTCGAGTAATAGTAAGCTGATTGTAGTTTCTGCTAACTCAAGTGTAATGCTTTGACATCAGTAAATGAAACGCAAAGTGTTTCATTTACTGATGTTGATTTGCCGAGTTGGTGAGCTTACATTCGGTGACGGCTATGTCAGAGATGCTCCGAAAAACGTTTTAGACTGTAAATGAAATTTATTCATTGTTGTTGATTCATTCACTTAATTCTAAGCGATTCTTTTTTGTTAAGGTATTTTTTAATGTTAACATATCAATTTTTCGCTACTACACTGTAGTCTGGGTGTTTGCTGACCAATGAAGGACCAAGTATTCACTAAGCCCCGCTCAATATAGCTGCATTTTCTGTATGTTCGGTATTGTATTATCAACGGGGTATCTACGTTAAGCGTTATCAGTTTTTCAACAGGCCAGGTACGCCGAATTAATACTAGTCTATGAAGTACGAGGCCACTTCATTTCCGTTTTTGTATCGCTTGAGCTTAATTTTGACTGATGTTTATTTTGAAGCTACTCGTGAGTTCAATGTTACGGACAACAAAACAAGCCAGGCGATCTGATATTAAGCGAACTTGGACTTTTGAAATAAATTCAACGATACAAAAGATATACAAATATTTAAACACATATATATTACCATTATTAAGTTTAAGTGAGTCCGTTCATAAATACTTCTATATTTTCATTTTTACTTTTTCTGCTCTTCATCTGCCCTTTCTTGCTTTGATGTATTTTACTGTTTGCCATTCAGACCCTTTTCAGTTAAACACGTCTGTTTAAGTTCACAAAATTGTAAGAGCCATTCCTCCTGGTTGCCCCTTTATTTTAAATGTCGTTCCATTTTTCCTCTCTGAAAAGTCGATCTGGCATAATGGAAAGCACCCAACGAGTGTCGTTTTTGCATGCAAATCCAGCCGTTGTAAAGGAATAAAGGTTTTCGTCAGTTGCGGCATTTAATCAACCAATCAAAAAGTACTCCAACATGGCGCATCTCCCAAAAGGTTGAATAAAGCTGCTAAGCAACTTGAATGCTTGTTGGCTAGACTGTTCACAGCCCTGTATTTTTATTTGATCGTCGAGCGCGCGGATGAGGACAGGCCCGGCTTGTTCGAGAGGTGGATATTATGGGATATTATCTACCGGTGACTATCCAGTGCATAGTGTGGATTGTTTTTCTTTTGACACTCATGCACTGGATAGGGATTTATCCAGTGGGCGATGGCAGACAGATCAGGCGGTAACATAGCCTGCGTAGCCGGCATGATTCCCGGGCGAACGATATTTGGCAGCAGAGCCGGCATTTTTTTTTGTCGCGACCCTCGGGAAAATTCTACTCGCGAGCGTTGTAATTCACTCGAATAAATTCAACTCAATTCCTCACCAATCTCCTGTGCGCGAGAAGCACTCCAGTAGAGCACCATACTTTAGAAATCCATGAATTGCTTATCTCATGCTCAGCACGACTAGCGGCCCTGTCCAGCTAATAGGTTGATCGAGCAATACGGCCTTAGATTACTGCGAGTGTTCTGTGCTTAGAGAAATTACAAAACGGTAAACAAATAGGGAAAAGTGGTTGATTTGTCGACCGACCAAAACTTGAGTTTAATTCATCTCATTCTTCACTGAAGCGAAACAGTACCAAATTTGTTGTGTAAACTGCCGTCGCATTTTCTGCTGCTGCGAGATATCGCGTGAGACATTTTTTTGTTTCAATTTCGCTTATCGCTAAACACTAATAACACTTTAGTCCCTTTGTTGAAGATTATGAAAAATGCAATTGTGAGAGAATAGTTATTACCGAACGTCAAATTCATTTTCTTTTACATTTCTTTCATCTGGTGATCCACGTTGAGACATGCAGGATTTGTTATCTGATACTCGGATGAAATGCTTTTGTATTTATGAAGATTTGTTCGTTTTGTTTAATTTGAATTCGGTTTGGTAAAATGCTTATCGATGAATTTCTTTTAAGGTTGTTGTGTCGTGTAAATGGTATTTAATGGAATTTCCGCCTTTAGGATTGGCTAAATCTGTATGTTATTAAAATGCTTATCGATGAATTTCTTTTAAAGTTGTGTCGTGTAAATGGTATTTAATGGAATCTCCGCCTTTAGGCTTGGCTAAATCTGTATGTCATTGACTTTCAAACGTAGAGTTAAATCTATAATTAAACTGGGTTTCCTGTACTTCAATTGATAAAATATTTAGTTCATATGCAAACAGCAATATCATATTTCATGCTTTACTATTACACTTTTTTCTCTTATTTTCTCGTTATTTTTTTCATGTGATTTATACATGGGCCTCTGGCTCGGAGACCGAGGGCAACCTCTTCCCATGACACTAATAAATTGATTGATTGATGATTAGCGGAGGTTGAAGCTTTGTATCCCGACTCAACTTTCCGTTTCTTGAAAACGCCATATCGTGCATTGAATCTAAAATGTGATAAGAAATAAGGGCACTGTGACCAGCCGCTATTTGGTGTTTGTGTATTAATGAAAAACCTTATTACACCTGTTCAGCTGTAGGCGACAATGAGATAAATAAGTAATTCCTGTACATTATTACCAGCATCTTGAGGGAAAGCCCAGGGCTGGGTTGTTAGTTTCAGTTCTCCTCTGGAGATTTACTGTCTGGTCTAGCATAACTGAAGTAACTTTTGAACTCTGACTTACGAAATCGGTGATTTGATATAACAAAAATAAAGAATTAGTAAGAAAGGCTAAGGAACAGACTGGGGTACTTGTGGAACTTGTTATTGTTGGTCCGGTTGTTTGTTTGTTGTTCAAGCTTGAATCTAATAAGACAATTGTTTGTTTAGCTGATAGCAGCAATCTTCAGAAGCAGCAGTCACAGTAGAGAGATCGATGGGAGCACATAGGAACAAGAGTGGGGGCGGAATAGAGCGGTGCCCTGCGCCCAGCACCCTCAGTCTTGGAATCAACTCCACTTCCTTCCGCAAAAGTCGAAGACGAGTGGAAGTATGTCTTTTGAGTCTGTGTGGAATACTTCTCTTGCTTTGCGTCATTTTAGCTGCGTTATTTGCGGTGGAGCTTTCAAAACACAACGAACAATTGCAGAATAACAATGGCGGAACATCTTCAACGCCACTTGCTCCAAATCCTACCACTGGAAACTTCAAACCAAGTGTGTGCAACACACCAGAATGTCTTGAGCTTGCAGCACGGTTTAAACGGAACATGAACGAGTCCATGAACCCATGCGAGGACTTTTTCCACTTTGCCTGTGATGGCTGGATACGGGACAACCCGATTCCTCCGTCAGAAAACGAGTATATTACATTCATCAAGAAGATTCAAGCTAACAACGAGAAGCTTAGAAATGTGCTGGAAGATGCCATCGGAAAATATGATGATCCGGTAATGAAAGCGAAGAGGTATTATCGCTCGTGTATGAATGAGAAAGAAGTGGAAAGGACGACCAAACAGCAGATGTTGAAGCTTATCGCGAGCCTTGGATCCTGGGCTTTGGACAATGAAACGTGGAATGGGACAGCCTGGAATTGGAAGAAAGCCCTTGTGAAGATTCAAGAGACATTTTTGCATTCTTCTCCTTTGTTTACCATTGATGTGCTAACAAACCCTAGACATTCCACGAAACATATTGTAAAGGTAAGCGTAACACTATGCCGCTAAGTGCCATGCTTATACGGTGACTGCCATTTTTCAATGACAACGAAATCGTATCAAAGATCTAATGGTTTCAAAATTAACCTTACGATACGATCATATAGATTAAACCTACTTAAATTCATTTTGCAAGTAGGAATGTTTACTTTTGCTTTGGTCGAAATGTGGTCATTGGACATAAGAACAATTAAAGGAGACTGGCAAACATATGTCTTTATGATAGAAAGCTTTGTATTGACCTCAGCGTTATTGTGCATAAATATGTTTTGGATATCTGCTATAGTCGTGTTGTTTTAATTTTCATATGTGGTTTGTCCTTGTATATGAAAAATGACCGAGTTATTTTGTTTTGTTTCATTCTCTCAGCGAGAACAGTGTTGCGATTTTTTTCGTACAGTCAGTTGGTCATAAACAGTAAGGCATCGTTTTATATTTGTCAAGAGATCCGCCTCATGTAAGGGTAACACCGCGGCGTCATTAACCCCGGCTTTGAGAGCGGGAGATCGCTAGCTATCAGGGCACGCGTTTGCATTCCGGGCGAACAGTCAAAATTGACTGAGAGTGACTCATTTTATCTGATGATATGGAATCAGCCCGAAGACCTATTTCATTTTACTATCATCTGGATTGAATTGCCATTGTTTTTATTCTTTCAGCTTCTTCTCCCTGAATTAAGCTTGATCCGTGAAGAGTATGTTAGTAACAATAGTAAAGTTATCAAGGTAAGAAAATGAGTATTTTACTTGACTAATATACAAGCCTTGGCTGTGCGAGCTACTGTTATTTTAATAGCATTTATCTAGTTTAGAGGAAATAAGGAACTACTCAGCTTTCCCTTGCTTCTTGAATTGAATTGAATTATTTTTCTTTGTTAGAAGAAAAATGCATATCTTGAATATATGACAACGGTAGGAATGCTTCTTGGAGGACAGAAATCTACCATCCTACAGCACGTGCGTGGAATTCTCAAGTTTGAAGAACAACTTGCTCGGGTAAAATGATCATATGTATGGTCACGTGTTGAAAGCAACATGGCTTATGTTTTGTCCAATAACTTTACTTTATATTTGCACTCACTCTCGCTCAAAATAAGAAATTACAGCAATGAAAATAATAAAAGTAAAAATTAAAAGTATTAGCCGCCTGGAATAACCACAGGGGCTAGCGGAGCAAGGCAGCAGTTAACATCAGTATTAAATAGAAATAGAATACAGATCAGGAAGAAAACTAAAACACAAATACATACATAAGTAGAAAAACAGAACAGGAAGAACGCTATTTCTACGTTTCTATTCCTAAAGTAATTAATTTATGTATGAATACAAGACATTAATGTAACAAGCATACGCAATAGCTATGGCAACTAATAACAATTTATATTTTTTGCTGTTCATTTACTGAAAATATCTATTAATTTGTGTCCAAATTTGTTTCATTATGATCAATGTACTCTCATTAACAACAATATGACCTTCATTTGCGCGCAAGGAACGTTCAAGAATAACATTTGAATAGAAACATTCAAAATCATCAAAATACAAACAATACCTTCCTTTGACATTCATTGACTGTAAATGTATTTTCATTTTTTATCGAAATAAAATTCATTGTAATGAAACGACATTCATTTACGCTTTTGGGCAATTCTTTTTCAGCAACAGACTAATATTGTTAATATTGTTTTTTTTTTTCAATGAAAACAAAAAAGGGGCAATGCAGAAATACAGAAAATAACGAACTGGAGGAAAACAAAAAAACATTGTCTTATAGGAAATATTAACTTGATTGTCGTATAAAACTTGAAAGCTAGTTCAAAAAAACAAAAATTCTTTTTGACAACCCACACTCGCTTTTAACGATGAGTATAGTATAAGACACGTTTTTTTCATAAACTAAACCTAAATCTATCCCCTTTTTATCCACCTTTGATTATCTAGTAAAATATCGTCTTAGGTATTTCTGCGATCAAAAACAGGGCTGTGCTTGCCGAAAGCGAGAAGGTCTTTAAATATTTATTAATTGAGTTCAATAATTGCGTTCAATACTTTTAAAACTTATGTTGTATATGTTGATCTTTGCAGAGTATGCCTTCTCAGGCGTTCCTTTACGAGAATACGCACAACACAGTCACAATAGAAGAACTCCAAAAACTCGCTCCTGGGGTAAAAGAAATATTCTCATGTTTAGCACTCAGTCTACTTGCCGACCCTTATTAGGTTGGTCAACGGTAACCCAGTTTCTTATCAAAGCGTTGGTCGCCATTCTTATAACTAGTACGCGGAAGAAAGCTTATTTGTAGTTTTCTTTCCTGCAGTTATCAGTGGATTTATTTCATAGCACTGCTACACCAAGACAACATCAGCTATTTGGGGCCATTGACGTGTCATACGATTTCTATTATTTCGTAAGGAGAATGGGTCCGGTTAAGGCTCGTAGTTATAACCTCAGTAGTTAACACTGGAGCTCTATTTTTGCTGATCTCCTCTTCTAAAGAGTCTCACAAATTTTAATTTTTATTCACAGTTTCAATGGCTGTCGCATTTCAACAGCTTGTTCCCTAAGTATAACATTACACTGAACTCTTCCGAGAATATCATCGTGCCTGCGCCCGAGTATCTCCGAAACATGTCCGACATAGTGCTTGCTGCAGAAAACGTGTAAGTAAAAGAGAAGCAGTCAGTGACAAACAACTGGTACTATTAGGCGTTTAGCTGAATCTGCATTGTCAACTAGATCAGCTGTTGGTTTGGATTAGATGGTTAAAAAGATATGTACAGTCCACTTGTGGTCTAAGAAAATGTATTTAAACTGTTCCAAGGTCTTCTTCATTGAGGATGATTGAAAGAGCGGGCAGGCGATGAGCAGTCCCACACCCCGGTTGTTCGATCGTTACCACTGACCGAAAGCCTGGAACAAGTTGGATTTTAGTTGGCGTCAAAATTTAATTGAAGCTTGTGTGCCAATTTAAATGACACAGGGATCATTTTCTGTTGTTTACTCCTATTGGAATGTAATGACTATAGGTAATCGAGTGTATCCAAGTGTAATTAAGGATTTACCCTACGAGTGATATTTGAAAATTCCGCTCTGAAAATTTGAAATAATTTTCAAATATCGCGAGAAGCATAAATGCCTTAACCGAGCTTCATATGATTATTCATTTGTTATGACTGAAATAATTGCAAACGCGCGCGCGCAAATTAAGAATTAACGACAAACTGGCCTGCTCTCAGCCAACCACAATGAAGTAATTTTCTCAGTCATATAATAGGGGCCGGTTATAACAACCTGCTGCTTGTTTCATAGTTTTGGTCGAATCCGAATAGCTTAGTTTTAACTCTATTCTACAATGCTTATTTCCAACAGTACCCTGTCGAATTACTTCATCTGGACAGTGTTAAGGAGACTGATCCCATTTCTCTCTAGACCTTTCCGAGAGGCTGAGGCTAAATACAAGAGACAAACGTCTCATATCAAGGCTGAACCAGCAAGATGGCTGACGTGTATTACAACCACCAACTACTACCGCGGGCTCACGTTTGCTGCTGGAAGCTTATACATCGAGAAGGCATTTGACAGGCAGATGATTCCTCTGGTTTGTCGCAAATACGCCCGTTTTTTAGCATTACATCTGAATATCAGGTTTCAGAACAATCGGCTTGACTCAGTGATTTGATTGAGATTTAATACAAGAAAATGGTTAGGAACCCTGACAAAAATCTCTGTTGTATGTTTTTGTTGGCTACTTTGGGGGTTGACCCTACACAAAACCTGACAAAATACAAAGGTGGTTATCTCTGCACGTACAACAACCAACCAATAATTCATGCATAGTGAATGAGCATAAAACAAAAGATATGCAGGTTCAAGGACCTTCCAACCTAGATCTCAACCTGTTAGTTTGCTTCTTTAATGTTAGCGGTCTTCCTAACCATTTCCCTCCATTAACTATGTTTGATTGAAGCATCTGAAAGTGTCCCTACCAAACTCGATCCCAGGCCTCTGTTTGGGACGGCTAACTGTTGGTCTGTGTTGCGGATCTGAACTGCTAAAAGTCTGTCCGCTATCTAAGTGATTAAAACCTGTCTACTTCTAACGGCGAAAACATTTTTTCTTCTCGGACGTTCTACTACAAATCAGAATTTTCCGAATAGCTAGATTTAAAACTTTTCATAGCGAGAATGCACAATTAAAGAGAGGAATTTGAGGGCGGAATAAACAACCGCTTTTTCAGTTATTTGGTTGAAAGAAGAAAAAGTGGAGGGTAACCTCGTACCCAGATCAATCTCTGTTGGGAGATATAGGTTTCGCATTATTCATAAAGTAATCCCTGTAGAGATCATAAATCCCTGCAGTGTCTATTCAAATTGCCAATCCTGTGACGCCGCTTGTGACGTGTATTTTACTCACGTTGACGAAACAAATAAAACGACTTTAAAATTATTTTCATCCTGCACGAAACCTGGAGAACTAGATTACTTATCTGAAAATAACTTTAGGGATTAGCTTGAGAGTAACTGTGGATGATTAGTTTCCTTACTCTTCATCCTCTCCCTTGTTTTTCAAACAGTTAGAAAAGTGATGCTCTGTGTTGCAGAGTGTATCGTAAAGCTGTTTAATTAAAAAAAAATGTCAGATCTCGCATTCAAACCACTGACGGAATTAAGTTGTATTTTCCTAGGTGAGTGAGATGATGGACAATATCAGAAAAGCTTTTCGGGAGGAAGTGGCTGATTTGACTTGGATAGATAACGAAACAAAACCAAGACTATACCAAAAGGTAATATTTTACAGGCTATTTTAAATTACTTTTATTAGGTTGCCTCGCTGCAATGAGAACGCGGACATCTACAGTCTGGAAAATAAAAAAAATCCTAATGGTCAAAATTGTGTACCAAGTGGAAAAATTTGATAACAATGACAAGTTACTTCTGGTTCTCAGCCATTTTTTCTATGTATGGATGTTAAAAAAATTGGATCTCCATTTTGGAAGCTACTTTGACTCGGTCCACCATTTCAAAACGTCACACGTTTACACACGTGCACACACGTCACACGCGTACACCCCGTCACACGTTTTTTCGAAATACAACTACAAATTCCATTCCGTCTCGTAGCTAAATGCGAATCCGATCTGACCGATAAGCTGAAGCTGGATAATTATATTTTTTCTGTGAGGGGAGATGGGATACTTTTTAGCATGTTGTGCCATTAGCTGTAAGAAATGTTATTGGTGAACTCTCTCAGGCGCCTATTTGTTCACTCAACGTGAATATTCAATTGGTATGATGATATTATCTGACTGTAATTAAGTTCTTATTTTAATGACAACACGGTGAAAGTATGTTATTAACTAAACATTGATAACTTACGTTAAAGTGGTGATCTCGATAAAGTTCTATTTCCTTGCAGGAAGATGCGATGGTCGAGAAGATCGGTTACCCAGAAATCTGTGTAAATAAAACTCTACTCAGAGAGTACTATCAAGGGGTGAGTGTCAGTTGAACCACCATTCCTTTTTTCCCTTTCTTGCAAGAGAACAACAAACCTCTTGAGCTAACTTTTTCTATTCTAACTATTTCTCGCGACTCCATGGAATCAGAGACAACACCAGAGCCATCAGCAAATGCTGAACGAAATCGAGGCTATCTGGAACATTTTCAGCGGAGAATTCTCATGAGGAATGGTTTCAAGGGACCTGATAACTGAGGAACGAATATCGATGAAATCAATAATTCAGCAATGGCCAAAATGGCTCCCAATTAGGCGTCAAAGATGTTTCTTCAGCTCTCCCGTCCACTGATAAACCTTTCAGTAAATTATGCCTTTGGAGTTTCATAACTTAAGACTTATGCTATTTTAACCACTTTTGTCTGCCGTCTCAGTCTAGAAACATAAGTTGTTTTGTTTCTTTTTAGCTTGAAGTTGACGATACAAGATTTTTGTTAAACGAAGTAAATGTAAGCAAATGGTACTCCGCACAGTCTCTCGCCAAGCTAAGAAAACCTTCAACGCGTGGGCAGTAAGTGATATTCGTTGTTGTACAGCGATGAAATGTTCCTCGCCTAATGCAAATATCAGTATCACCAGTCAGCTGGTACTAATCTATGTATCACCAGGCAGCTGGTACTAATCTATGTTGTTGACTTCCGGCCATGTAATCCATCCTACAATTAAAGCTAAAACAAACATTCGTTTTAGACTTAAAGTTTACGTCATCAACCACTGACACTAGTTAGTGTTGAGAGTGTGAAACGCTGTTTCTTAACTCTGCTTGGACTTCACAGCACATGCATTCACAATGTACACAAAAGGAGTGTGGAGGTTACAATAAACGCATAGTTTTGTATTTCTTTGTTCTATTATAGATGGTTCGATGGCCCACAATCCGTGAACGCATATTACCAACGAGAGAAAAATGAAATAAGTGAGTCGTCAAAGTGTCAGAAACATGCAATCTATATCTAAGCTGCGACAGGTGAATCATCCTGTGACAAAAGCTAACCAAAAATAAGAATGAATGTCCGAGGTCTCTCTTATCTGGAATCAAATCTATGACCTTCTGAGTAAAACAAAGTTGCGTTAACCACCTGTACGAATTATCGAGGTTTTTGTTGTATCTCTGGTTCATACTGAATGAAACAGTTACTTTAACGGTTCCCAATACCGACTGTACTATTAATACTTTGCAGATGTCCTTGCAGGGATTCTTCAACCTCCATTTTATCACGGCCGACAAGCACCACGGTATGGAGGCATACTATTTAGCGGTCACACGAAATACTAGAGGCATACTGTTTAGCGGTCACACTAAATGCTTTCTAATAGACGTTATCAGCGACGTTACTCTACAGACTTACCTTTGTTCATATACACAGAGCCGTGAACTTTGGAGGAATCGGCATAGTCTTGGCGCACGAACTTACTCATGGCTTCGATAACGTAGGTAAGAAATATAACAGCATAGCTGCGCGCAGTGGCTGCTCTTGTGATTCAAACCTTCCCTGATGATTCCCTTCATCGGCTGAATCCTGACGAGAATTCAATGTTTCTGGAATTATCGCTTTATATGTTACATTCAAACAAAAATACTCCGCACTGAGGACTACTGTTGTTTAGGGTTTTTAAGTGACAGACCATGGCTTTAATGTTTGGTGATATCATTGTTATTAAGAGTTGCTGCTGCTGTCTTTCTTTCTTTGTTAACTCGTTATTTAATTGTAGGTCGTCTTTTCAATATATACGGTGAGATCAGCAAGCCATGGTGGACCAACTTCACATTAACCGGATTCCGAAACAGATCCCTATGTCTGGTCGAGCAGTACAATGGATACCCACTGGAAGTGTACGGCCGAAAGATATTTGTATGTATTACAATTCTACTAATGAAATGAATTGAATACTGCTCCTACAAGCACGACCTTAAAGCAATGGAGTCATTTTAAAGAGTAGCACCTCTGGTAAAATGGAGCTAGCGGCTAGAGTCGTGACTGACTTGAATGAGGGCGTGACACTGAGCTAATGATCAGCGTGCCGGAGTCTAGAACAAAAGGCTGAAAAACTAGTTCTAACTAGGTTCTTCGTATTTTGTAATAATTTGTATTAATTGTGTTTTTGGGAAGACATTTCACATTCACAGGGCTTCTCTCAAACCTCAAATGTATCCACATTGTCAACCTAGACCGCACTGGGAGAACATTGGCTTGGCATGAAGTTCACGAGACAGTACAGACAGTTGTTGTTACTTCTTATGATACAAACGTTATATTAGCGCAATAATCTTTAAATCAAGTTAAAGTAGCAAATAGTAACAATGTAGTGTTTGAAGAATAACTAATTTAATCAATATCCTTGTTAGGTTGACGGTCGATTAACATTACCCGAGAACATTGCCGACAATGGAGCTCTCAAGATTGCTTTTAGGGTGAGTACTGCTCTCTTATTTAGTCTTTTTACACACCTGATCAGAAATTTCGGAGAGACTGTGATCCAGTACATATCCGAAGTAGAAGAATAAAGCAACCTTAAACGGAGCTACTGCAATGAAACCCATTCAAAAGAAGGCCTCATCCAATATGACCACTGCACGAGTCTCCAATAAATCACTCAAAATATAAAATAGTATTAACATCTTCCATTGCAGGCGGGGAACTTATGGCAAACCGCGTACATGTAATCTTTATTTTAATGTATGTTATTTTTTTATTTCTTTTCGAGTTTATTCGGGGAGATCAGGAGCAGCAATTTCCGAGAATTGTTTTTGTTGTCTTTTTGTTTTGAGTAGATGTTAATCAGTAGTGGCGTTTCCTCTCACAGGCTTATAAAAACTGGGTGAGAGAACATGGCGGGGAGAAGCTAGTGCCTGGTCTGAAGAGATCTAGTGAACAGATGTTCTTCCTGAGTTATGCTCAAGTAATATAAGCAATCATTTTATGGCCAAAGTTAAATTACACTAGTTGGCATGATTATGACAATAATCAAGGTCGAGGTAGGGGTTATTAAATAAATCAACTGCCCGTAATATAGAGGTGTCCTTATCAGAGTTGTCCGCAAGAAAAAGTCCGACTCTAATTGAAAACGCTTAGAACTAACAGAACCGTTAGCGACGATCCCCATTTGTAAAATGTTATATTGTGTTTGTGCACGACGATGACGCAATACAAATGACCTCAGTAAGGAGAAATATAAAACACGTCAGCTGGGTATTACAAACACGTGGGTGAAATATACCCCTCTAAGTTATAATGTTGACACAACTTCTGTTGTTTTGGTTCTTTGCCTGTCAGATGTGGTGCAGTAATTTTAGTCCCACACAGATCTTCAGGAGAGCTAAAGCTGATCCACACGCTTTACCTATTTATAGGTAAGTCAGTTCAGTGTTCCTTTTGATGCGCCCATGGGATGTAATGTCAGGAGCCTTGATGATCGCCGTTGTTTTACTGCCAAATTCTCGAGACTATCATATAAGGAAGTATCGGTCAACGAGGAGAATTGAAATTTCATTTAACACTCGAGCCTATTCCCGCAGCTTGACAGATGTTATTTGCTATTTTCAGGGTAAATGGTGTTTTGTCCAATATGGAAGAATTTGCCAAGGCGTACAACTGTCCGAAAGGAAGCACCTTGAACCCAGAGCAGCGCTGCAGACTGTGGTGAAACGGGATCATTTTGGTTCACATCAACTTTACATGTAAATAATATTGAAAAAAGGTCCTTCGTGAAGTCATCTTGGGTACACCTGCATGTTTTAGCAAAAAGCAGTTTTACCAGTTTAGCGGGTGTCAGCTGAAACCAATTGTCAGCTGATCAAACAACTCAACACTTATGTGCCAAAATTCTATTTACAAAGTGCCGTGTAATATATAATCTCTTGACCCGAACACCTTTATTAACAATACAAATAACAAAAACACAGAGAGTAAATTATGAGTGATAAAAATATTCACAAGATTTTTTAACTGTGAGAAGCGAATAAGGCAATCCAATACCACAGATCGGCAGACATGTAAACAGAGTCAATGGAATATTTATTTACTGTTATACTTCCCATATAGACACAAATCAATGTTTTTTGTTATACCCACAATAACGCGTTCAGCAAGAAATTGATCCCGGCTCGTTGCTGTGAAATGACCAAGAATGTAGAAACTCGTACCAATCTCTAGGATTAAATTTCTTGGTTGTAGATGAAGAGATTATCACTGAATTAATAAGCTACATATGTATGAATCCTAAACGGCCATGCCCATATATGTCGAGGGATGAATGAGATGCAATATCGTATTGTTTTAATATTTTTATTATTGAATATTCATGATCAAGAAAGAGGGTATTCTACTGGAGTTAACCGCGCTTATATTGAAAAAGAACAAAGAGTTGGCTGTGAACCAATGAGAAAGCACTGACGTCATAGTCAAACTGGCCAGAGTAGTTTTGAGGACGGCTGGATTTGATGATGCCTAACACACAATTTAGAAGACAGGTCAAACCAAGGAAACCCTACAAAGCGGGTTTAATTTTGACTAGTTGCAGACAACGACCTCAATAAATTATGTACAAGTTACGTGCACGTCACTCTGAGTATTTCGAAGCTACTGCAGCGATATACTCGAATATATATTTTCAATGTCAATTAAATTGCTTACTCGGGGTCCATTGAAGTCGACATAATAGATCTATTTAATTTCCGTTATTGTTTTTATTACGAGCAACGTCTTTGATTAATCGATTCTGACTTACTAAATGTTTAGTGAATGTTACAGACAGAGTCAGTGCATCACTCGGAAGAAGTACATTTCATAGAAACTCGACGACTATTTTACACGTTTAACATATTTTTAAATGTAGTTTTTTTAGAGACGTAGTATTAAAATAAATAATATGAAGGGAAATTCCCAATTCCCAGGTACATGTGATGTGGTTTTGTTGCTCCTGTACGTTGACTACAGCCAGGCTTCCATGGCACTTTCCTTAGTTGTGAACACCGTTTGTTGTTGTTGTTGTTGTTTTTGAAGGAGGAAAGTAAAACACTGCTGGCAAATTAATAACTGAATAAAAAAAGAAATTGCCTCAGTCATTGGTTTTTTTGGCTTCGGACCTGCTGTTATTTCTATCTCGTGTTCACTTTCTGGTTTCTTTAAAGTAGTGCAAACTTTTTTCTATAAATCCAAGAATTTAAGTTTTCTAGTGGCGGATCATGTTCGTTACTGATTAACGAGGGGTAAGTATTAATTGTGGAGCACGATGAACGATATGCTGTTAGAGATCCTTTTTAAGCATTGTTCGCCCTCTTAAAGTTCTTCGTCGTACATTTTTCTGTTCTCGTTTCGGCAAAATGGTCTTTCCAAACAAGACATAGGCGCTAAGCAGGAATACGTCGTGGTCGTCTTTTCTACAGTCTTCTTCCTTATCGGACTTACTATGAGGGTAGATGGGCGGTTTATTGCAGCTAGTATTTTCAACCATTCCTGCAGGTAGCACAGGTAAATTGTTTTGCCGCAACAATCTTGCCGTTTCAGAATGAACCCATCCAGGTTCAACACCAGTAACGGTGTTATTCGACGAGAAACCACCGACGTAAATAAGCGAACAAATGATCCCGTATTCCCAACGCAAGCCGTTCAGCTGGAGTACAGTAGAATCCAAGCAGGTAGCACTTGTATCTTAACTTAAAACAGAGGTTAATCCCTGTTTACTTCTCTCTTTCGTGTAAAAACACACACCTATTCCTTTGTTCCATCTCAATAGCAGTTCTTACTGTTGCCCATAACAATGGACTTGTTCAGCCCCCCTCCCCCTCCCCCGTCACCCTCGTTCTTCATAATCAAGAAGAGTTAAAGTTTGGACACATTTTAGAAAAGAGTACAGTGATAGCACTTCTATGAGTAACATTGACTACTAAGAGCATTATCTAACCGACAAGTACCCATCAAAAAGAAGTGCTTTATATTAGTGAGTATCGCAATGTACCCGAGGTAACGTCCCCCCTCTCCTCCCCCGTGAAAACCCCACGGACGTATTGACCATAGAAAATAAAATACTAAGGACGACACAACCATGCATTGTTGACTGCACATCGATTCTTTTCAAATTCAACTTTTTGGTTGTTTAAACTGCCAAAACGTTTGAATAAAAAAGTATATTTGTGTTCAGAGTGTACCGGCTGAGTTTTAACCGAAAAGTAGCAACCATTGAACAGGAACCCTCCAAAGGAAGAAAACAAAGGCTGTTTAATCTGAAAATAAGGATAGTTACCAACAGACGGCAATTAAGGAACTGCGAAATCTGATTGAATTTCAAGTTTTAATGCCTTTAATGCCTTCATTGTACTTTCATTAATATATATTCCACCACTTCTTTTAACTTTGTTAAGTTAATTAGTTTTTGGTGGTTATTTTTGATTAGCAAATGATCGCATATAATAAGAGTGGTCTGATCACTGATCCTCCTCACCCCCTCACTAAGGACCAGTTCCCAGATAGCTCCCGCCAAACGGTCGTCCCAAATAAATAAATTTTCTTTTAAAGAATGTTAATTATACCGTTTGGCGTGAAGCACGAACATTTCCGTTGTACCTTGGGGAAGGGTTGAAGCAAAACTCTCCTTTGGTCGACCAGAGTAACGGTAATATTTTTCTACATTAGCTATGAAGATCCTCTCAGGGAACCTAATACTAAATCGTATTGTCAACGTTGTAACATATTTCTTTTCTATTTTTTTTTAAACGTTGTAACATATGATTGAGGAGATAATCAAATCTTAAAAGCAACACAACAGTTTTTTCCGCATATAGACAAACTATATATAGCAAATACTATTGAACAGTCAAAGGGTGTAACCTAGCCATTTCGTATCAGATAGGCACAAGGGGAAGACACATGAGAATGTCACTTAGTAGCAGATAACTTGAAAGCCAGGTCGCGAAGCCGCTGCACACACACAACGCGTTGCTGCCTGTAATCAACAAGTGGGGCAGGATAATCTTGACCAATCACACAGCCGCAACACTCTTGGAGATCACGTGGTGCCATCCATGGTTCAAAAATGTAGTTTTTAGGAAGGTTTCTTACCTCTGGCACATATTTTCTGAAACAAAATTTAAAAAAAAAATAAGGGTTAATGATGTCACAGCATATCACAAATTGAAAGTAGTAAACTATAACCAAAGTTAACAGACGAGCCAATACTTTTCAAATTGACGACATCAGTAATAGAATGCTTGAGTCTAAAATAAACCTTTCGATCATCATACGGCATCGCCGACAATAGTTTTTCTCACTAACAATTCTTGGAATTGTTCCACTGGTTCCTACTGCACCAAAGATCAAAAGTGAAACCATAAGTGCACCACTGACTAATGACAAAAAATCCCAATAACTTGTTCCTAGTTCACTTGCTCCGGAGTGCAAACCAAACATCCTCCAGCTCTCTCTGCTAGCAAGCTGACAGATGAATTAATTACAAATTGAACAAAAGTGGAACTAAAGTAACAAACCTGACATATTCACCAGTTGGATCAACCTTTTTTCCAACCTCCACTGGACAGTACCAAGGCACATGCTCTTTCACAAAAGTGCTTCCTGACAGCCACAACCAGTTGCCTACATTCAAACTCCACTCTGCATCTAACTGAAGCTCGTCAAAAACCTGCAATAAACAAAACAGGAAGGTTATTCATTAATGAAATCAAGAGTAAATAGATCATAATCGACATGTCATATACGCGAACAGAATAGTCTAGGCTTTCCAGACACACAAAACTCAGGAAAATTCAATGTTGATTTCAGCTGTTCTAGAGCCTTTGAAATTTCAGCGTCAGTATTTTATCTACAGCACCCGAGTCCTAATCAATACATTGCAGCCTCCTTTTCAAGGTAAACACGCACTAATACTGACCTTAAACCCTTCTTCCCAGTTGACCCAAAGACAACCTCGTGTCAGGAACGAGCCAACGGCCTTTCGGGCAACGTCATGAATCCATCCTTCTAAGTGGAGTTGTCTCAAAATAGCGTCAATCCAAGGAAAACCAGTCTTGCCCTATGACAAACACATGTCTAAGCTCTTGTATAAATAACATGAGCATTTTCCACCGGGAAGGGTCCCTTATACAAATAACAGGAGTTCTCATTGCATCTTTCAGCGGAAAATTTAGCTTAGTACTGTTTATAGCGTTTCTCTTTCAGTATTTACCCTATTTTTTTAAATTATTAAATAAATCAACAATAATGATAATATGGATTAGACAAATTAAAAATAATGCGACACAACCTGGCGAGACAAAAAGTTACTCTAAAATATACTAGACTAACTCTATTATATTCAAAATAGTCCATGTAAATGCCGCCGCCGCCGTGACAGTCATAGGGGTACCGGTATTGTTTTAGAATTGAGCTAGAGTCACAAAACGAGATTCTGCTATCTTTTTAGGATCTTTTTCCCACGAGAACCGTGTCATTGTTCTACGGAATTCTCCTCGACACTTCATTTTTCTTCCTTCAATTAAGTTTCCTTATATCTCGCGAGTCCAATACTTGATATCGACAAATTAAGGAAAATTGTATTAAACCATCCGTTATAAAATCTACTATGGTTTACAAGACGACTATGTCCATCAAGTGTCCTTTTGACTCTTTCTTTTGCCATAACTCACAATGTGCATGAAACAAAAAAATTCCAGAGTCTACAATGGAATCAGATATCATAACGTTGTTCTAAGAAAGGGGCTAGGACGAACGACTCTTCTCACTGGGAGGCACTGAGTAGAATTAGGCATATTATGGTAAGACTAACCTGTTTCCATTTGTCAAGATACTCTGGAGAATCTTCCCAAGGAATTTGAAGACTTAATGAATTGTTGACCATCTCATGAGCAACTGGCATCTGGCTCCCAACAAGAAAAAAGAACTCACGCCATAAGAGCTTAATGTGCACCTCTAGAGGCGGATTCACTGCTTTGTTCTGAAAAGAAATTTACAAGGAATTGGTTACTACTATCGAAAGGATGTACCAGTTAACGTTATATGTCCATTGGCAAAGTTTTTCTAAGCAGACCACATTACAGGATTATTAAACGACTTGATGTGTACCTTTATATATTCCTCAGTCATTCTCTGGTAAAGAAGCCTTGGAGACAGACAGCCAAACCTCAAATAAGGACTCAAGTGACTTGTCGACGGCATTAGAGAACTTGCAGTCAATGGCAACTCGCAAAAATCGTTTTCTTTCATCTGTAGGTTCAATAAAACAATTCAGTACTAGGCACAAAGAGTCAATCTGATACAAGACTTTATCTAGACCTTTAAAGTCTGTTTTGAAGGGTTGTCGTCAAGATTGACGCATAGTTTACTGGCCCATAGCTCTTACTTACAGTCACCGGAAATACGTGACGTACAGACAATTCTTACAGGTACAACACCCCTTAATAGTAGCTTTTACATAACGAACAAATCAAAAAGAAATAAAAGCTATTTTTCTTGTTATTTGCTCTACACGTTAATGGGTTATGTCCTCCTTTTGCAAAACAGGGATTGTTCTGAAACCCGTGGGGCACACTTCTCAAAAGAAGAGCATGTTAAAGGCTGCGCAAGGAGTATTGCAGACAAACCACAGGGATAAGTATAGCAAAATAAATCATACCTTTTGCAAAGCTGCTTCCATTCTCTTTAAAGCCTCCTGCTCTCCACCTGTGTAAAACCAAGAGCCGCTAGTATGAGGTTTTTGGAAGCCCAACTCCTCTAGGGTGGGTACTCCGTATTGTTGGTTATGGTCTCTACCTACAGGAGTCATACAGGAACCAAGAAGCTGTCTAGTGACCTTTGGTGCCGGCATCTGTGGCCTTCCTAGCTGCGATGCAAGCTCCTTAAACTCATCAAACAATTGTGGTGCTCTTCCCTCGGTTGACATCAACAGCACTTCAGTATCATAAAGAGTGTGTGAAACACGGCTGATCACTTCAACTCCACTTTGTTTGGCAAGACTAGTGATGACGTCATCTCTACTCTTCCTAAATGGCTCACAATCAACCTCGAACGACAGCCGAGTGATGTCCCACTCTTTAAAAAGTGAAGGTAGCATGTCCATAGGTCTTCCCTTCAGCACAAAAAGACGTGAACCACACCGAGCGAGACTCCTGTCGAGGTCATGAAGTGATTGAAGCAGGAAATGCCAACGGTTTGGGCTGACAGTCATCTTATCTTCAGGAGAAAATTCTAAGAAGTACACTCCGTAAAACACCTTGCTATCTGCGAGGCATTCAACCAGGCTGGGATTGTCGTGAAGTCTGAGGTCCTTTCTGAACCAATGAAGGCTTCTGTGACCTGAACATAGGAAAATTAATACATCAAATTGAATAGAAACGTCATGATTCCCACGAGTAAAGATTTGGTTTGAGTCAAGCTAGTAGTGACATTCAGTCCTCGAGCATATTTTGGTAAACATAATTTCAACAGCACTGAGAACGCTCCTAAAAAGAATGAGCAGTGCTTTCGCTAAGCATGTTTGTTCGACATGCAACATGTCAAACGACCAAATCGTTTTTTTGAAACTAACGCCAAACACGTTTAAGTATAATTGCGAGAATATTTTATGATGTCATCGGTGTCGCCGTCATGGTTGGTTAAGTTCCCTTGTCATCTGTCAAACGATGCCCTAGGGGATCCCTAAGGAGTTGAGGGATATAACAAACATTAAATGAACTACTGCATGAACAAACACACAGCATTCAGTGCCACCTTATCAATCACTGCATCTGGTCAAATATATCAATAGCTTCTATTCGGCACGAAAAAACATGCTCAGATATTACTTCGCGAACACCAAAACAGAAGCTCAAGGAAGACTGGACTTCGAGAAATAGATAGTGTCCAGGGACAAATATCCACGCATATTTTTAAGTCAGCTAGAGGTCAGATATTTCCAGTTTTAAATGTGGGATATTCAGTCATGTGACGCATTTCAATAGACCAATCAGGCGCGCACGATAATATTTGATGGATTATAAATGTTATAATTTATTGTATGCGAGTTCTCCTCTCACAAAGGGAATCTTATTGTACTAACTGTCACCTTCATTCCACATTGCACAAAGGGCCGCAATACCGGGCCGCAATAATAAACAGAATTTTATTGATTTGGAAGCTAAGAGGGAAAGAAACCTCTAGAAGAATTACTGTGAATGCAAACAATCTGTATGCATCGTAAATAGTTCTGAACAATACTTGAATAAGTACCAAAGATATCCAAAGAGATGCACAGATCCTTCAAGCGCCGAACACAGATTTTCCGCTGTTCAGAGTGATTAGCCACAGGTTCAGGATAATCGTCACCCACAACACACCGAGCAACTTTTTGCACTTTTAAAGGTGCTCTCCAAGGTTCAAACAAATACTTTAGAGGTAGTCTCTTCAGTTCGGGAACATATTTCCTGCAACCAAAGTTTAAGGAGAGAATATCACTAAGAGCCATAAACAAAACACTACACAATCTGTAAAATTCTGCGTTCATAAAAAAACCTGCAAGCCATAAAATGTATATAGATAATACCCATTCCACCTCGTCTCAAAAACAGGACATTACACCTTGCTAGGACTAGTCATTTACCACTACCACTACTAATAATAATAACTACATATTTTACCACGGTAAACCGGTAGGCGAAAGTTGTTATCAATGGATACCAAGAAAAAGGAAAAAGCTAACTTTACAAGTACATCAACAGAGCAACATAGAATTTTACTCTAGGGTGAATGTCTTTACCAAATCATATAATTAACTCCTGTATATACCGCCCTTTGAAACATTATATCCCTCCAACACCAACAACTTGATAAGTTCAGACACTCATTATTTTTCTGAATTATCCACTTCACAATCAGATTCTACGCAGAATACAGAAACATTAACACTATCCAGCAGCTTACGCTATAAATAATAAACAACAGGTAGCAACACTAAAAAACAATTATGCCTTCTATTATAAATGCACTTACCTCACATATTCACCAGTTGGATCAACCTTTTTTCCAACCTCCACTGGACAGTACCAAGGCAC